>Ga0335085_10002921_pt1 | contig 30742 bp, 25 predicted proteins | sample Lox_Sample_45_FD_206712 | JGI IMG/M metagenome (GOLD analysis project Ga0335085, IMG submission 206712) | Soil microbial communities from Loxahatchee National Wildlife Refuge, Florida, United States - Lox_Sample_4.5 | ecosystem: Environmental > Terrestrial > Soil > Wetlands | place: USA... | reverse complement strand
TCCGCCGCGCTTATTACGACCTCGACTCAGCTCGTCAGGAAGTGAGCATCGCCCATGCCGCCATCGCCCAGGCGCAAGAGAGCTTGCGCATCAGCCGGGACCGCTATGACGGTGGCCTGATCACGATTACCGACCTGCTGGGAATGGAGGAGGCGGCCCGTCGCACACAAGCCGACTATTGGGATGCGGTCTATCGCCTTCACATTGGTTACGCCAACCTGGAGTTGGCGAGCGGAACTCTAGATATGCAATCTCCGGTGGTGAACCCATGACGCAAATCAATCTTTCAGGCCTGCGACCGGTGCTGCGCCGTGTCCTCCTGCTTTTGTTGTTTGCCAGCCTGGTTGGCTGTTCCAACCAAGCAAAGCCTGTGGCTGCATCCCCTGAGACCGTGCGCAATCTCCAAGTGATGACTGCTCAGCCGGCCAGTGTTCCTGATGCCATCGAAGCAGTGGGAACCGTGCGTGCCGCCCAGACTAGTGAGCTCGCCAGTCAAATGATGGGCACGATCGTCCAGCTTCGCGCCCGGGAAGGCGACCATGTGCAGCGGGGAGAGGTGCTGGCGGTTCTCGACGAATCGCAGCCGCGCTCCAGCCTTGATGGCGCAGCCGCAGCCGCCGATGCGGCTCAGCGGGAACTGGCGGCGGCCAACGCCGACCTGGAGTTCGCCGACTCAACCCTGCAACGCTACCAGATGCTCTACCAGAGAAAGTCGGTCAGCCCGCAGGAATTCGATGAGGTTCGTACCCGGCAGAAGGCCGCCCTGGCACGTCGCGAAATGGCCGAGGCCGGCCAGGCGCAGGCCAAAGCTGCAGTGGCCCAGGCGCGCACGGCGTACGACTACACCCGCATACGCGCCCCCTTTGACGGCGTGATCACCGAGAAAAAGGCGGATGCAGGTGTCCTGGCTTCCCCGGGAATGCCCATCTTCACGGTTGAGGATGTGCGCCACTATCGCCTGGAAGTCTCGGTGAACGAGAGCGATCTGCAATACGTACGCGCCGGCCAGCCAGCGACTGTCACGATTGATGCTCTCGGCACGGGAACCCTGACCGGTAAAGTGACGCAGATTGTGCCCGCAGCCGACACCGCCAGCCGCAGCTTCCTGGTCAAGATCGAATTGCCATCGGACCAGCGCCTGCGCTCCGGTTTGTACGGACGCGCCGAGTTTGACCATGGCCAGCGGCTCTCGCTGCTGATCCCGCGACGGGCCGTCGTCGAACGCGGCCAGCTCCAAGGCGTGTTTGTGCTGGACCAGAACCAGGTCGCCAGCCTTCGCTACATCTCGCTGGGGAAAAGCTCAGGTGCTTCCGTAGAGGTTCTCTCCGGCCTGCAGAACGGCGAGGAGTTTGTTGCGCGACCAGAAGATGCTGACCTGAGCGGCAAAAGGATCGAGCGAAAGCGATGACCGAGCCAGCTCTCAAATCGACTCATGTGTCGCGCCCGGCTGGACGGGTAGCGGCGGCATTTATCAACTCCAAGCTGACGCCCTTGATCATTACCGCGGCGCTGCTGCTTGGGATCTTTTCTGTGCTGCAGACGCCGCGTGAAGAAGAACCGCAAATTGTAGTCCCCATGCTCGATGTCTTTGTGCAGATGCCCGGGGCGTCGGCCGAAGAAGTGGCTCAGCGTGTCAGCCTGCCCATGGAAAAGCTGCTGCGCGAGGTGCCGGGAGTCGAGTACGTCTATTCCATCAGCCATCCCGGCATGAGCATGCTGGTCGTGCGCTTCTATGTGGGTACGCGGGAAGAGGACGCAATTGTACAAACCTACAACAAGCTCTATTCCAATTTCGACCGCATCCCACCCGGAGTTTCACCTCCCCTCATCAAAGTCCGCTCCATCGACGACGTTCCTATCCTCGCGCTGACCCTGTGGGGGGAACATTACGACGCCTACCAGTTACGGAGAGTTGCCGGCGAACTCGAGAACTCGCTGAAGCAACTCGACGACGTATCCGAGACCCGGATAATCGGCGGGCAGCCCCGGCAAATAGGTGTGCTGCTCGACAGTCAGAAACTGGCAGCCTACGCGCTCACGCCCGATGTCATCGTGTCGCAGCTGCAGGGCGCCAACAGCCGGGGACAGGCTGGCAGCTTCGCCCGCGACAATCGCGAGATCCAGGTTGAAGCAGGCTCCTTCTTTGCCCGGCTGCAGGACCTTCAACAAGTGGTGGTGGGCGTGCATGCCTCAAGGCCCATTTATCTGCGAGATGTTGTCGAAAAGCTCGAGGACGGGCCAGCCGAACCCGATCACTATGTTTTATTCGCGAATGGACAAGGAAGCGGGAAGCCCACCGCTGACTACCCTGCGGTCACAATCACCCTCGCCAAGCGAAAAGGTACCAATGCAACCGATATCTCGGAACGGGTTCTGGCGCGGGTCGATTCGCTTCGCGGCTATTTGATTCCCTCCGACCTGCACGTGACCGTCACCCGGAACTATGGCGAAACCGCCAAAGACAAGTCGGATGAGCTCTTGAAGCATCTGCTGATTGCGACTTTGTCGGTCACCTTGCTGGTAGCGTTAGCCCTGGGATGGCGCGAATCAGGAGTCGTCCTTCTGGCCGTCCCAGTCACCTTGGCCCTAACGCTTGCGATCTTTTATCTCTATGGATACACCCTGAACCGGGTCACGCTCTTTGCCCTGATCTTCTCGATTGGCATACTGGTGGACGACGCGATCGTAGTGGTGGAGAACATGGTTCGTCACTTTCGGTTGCCGGAGAATCGAGGGCGCGCGCTCAGCGAAGTGGCGGTAGAGGCGGTCGACGAGGTAGGGAATCCCACCATTCTCGCCACTTTCGCGGTGATCGGCGCGATTCTGCCAATGGCATTCGTGCGCGGGTTGATGGGACCTTACATGCGTCCAATCCCAGTCGGAGCCTCGGCGGCCATGCTGTTCTCGCTCATCGTAGCTTTCGTGGTTTCTCCCTGGGCCGCCTTGCGGCTTCTGAAGAAATACGCCACTGAGCAAGGCCACGGCAGTCACGATACCGAGGGCTGGGCGACTAGTCTTTACCGCCGCGTGATGAACCCTCTGATTCTCAATCCCCGGCGGCGCTGGATGTTCCTGGGGGGAGTGGTCGTGCTTCTACTCGCTGCTGTCGCCTTCATCCCGTTGAAGTGGGTGCGGGTAAAGATGCTGCCCTTCGACAACAAGAGTGAATTCCAGGTGATCGTCGACATGCCCGATGGCACACCACTGGAACAGACCACCAGCGTCGCCCAGGCGCTCGGCCGCTATCTTGGCGAGCAACCCGAAGTGGCGAACTACCAGATCTACGCGGGAACCTCTGGTCCTTACAACTTCAACGGCTTGGTCAGACACTACTTCCTGCGCAGTCAACCGAATCAAGCCGACATCCAGGTAAACCTTCTCTCACTACATATGCGTAAGGCGCAGAGTCATGACATCGCCCGACGATTGCGCCCGGAACTGGATCGAATTGCGGCTCCCTTCGGTGCCCGCATCAAGGTCGCAGAAGTCCCGCCGGGACCACCGGTCCTGCAGACTCTGGTCGCCGAGGTATACGGCCCTGACTACAAGGGCCAGATCGCTCTGGCGGCGCAGATCAAGAAGGTATTTCAGCAGACGCCGGGTGTGGTCGACGTCGACTGGTATGTAGAGGACCCGCAAACCAAGTACGACATGAAAGTGGACCTGGAAAAAGCCGCCCTGCACGGAATTTCCCCCTCCGAAGTCACGCGTACGCTTCAGATTGGCCTGAGTGGGGCGAACGCTGGCCTATTGCACGATCCTCAATCGCGCGAAGACGTGCCCATCGAAGTGCGCCTTGCTCGACCCGAGCGTAGTGGTATCGCCGATCTGGGCAACATCAAGCTGCTTACCCCTTCCGGGGGCGAGATCGCGCTGCAGGAAGTAACCGACGTGCAGCAGAAGACCATCGACGTCAGCGTCTATCGCAAGAATCTGCAACCGGTCGTCTATGTTACGGGGGATGTTGCCGGCGGAGAAGAAAGTCCGGTGTACGCCATCATGAAAATGAGCGACGTCATCAACCAGATCAAACTACCGGATGGCTACGGCGTGAAACAATACAAAGGCACCGTCATGCCGGAACGGACCGACCGCTTCTCCATGAAGTGGGATGGCGAGTGGCACATCACAGTGGAGGTGTTTCGTGATCTGGGTCTGGCCTTCGCTGCGGTTTTGGTTCTGATCTATGTTTTGGTGGTCGGCTGGTTCCGTTCATTCCTTACCCCGCTGGTCATCATGGCGCCGATCCCCCTGACACTGGTTGGAATCCTTCCCGCGCACGCCCTGATGGGCGCCTTTTTTACTGCGACCTCGATGATCGGCTTCATCGCGGGTGCGGGCATTATTGTCCGCAATTCGATCATCCTGGTGGACTTCATCGAATTACGGCGATCGCAGGGAATGTCGCTGGAAGACGCCGTGGTCGATGCGGGTGCGGTGCGCTTTCGTCCGATGCTGTTGACCGCGGCCGCCGTTGTGGTGGGAGCCAGTGTAATTCTGTTTGATCCGATTTTTCAGGGCCTCGCGCTCTCTCTCATGGCGGGTGAGGTGGCGTCGACCCTTCTCTCTCGTATGGCGGTGCCAGTTCTCTACTATCTCAGCCAGCGGAAACATGCAATGCGCGGCCCGGTCTCGGATAACGCGCCTGCCACCGCTGGCTGATACCCGGAAAGGAGCCAATCTATGACCGTCGACCGTTACCTGCGCATGATTGCTGGGACCTTCGTTCTGCTCTCCCTCGCCCTGGGTTATTGGGTGAGTCCCTACTGGTATCTCTTCACCGCCTTTGTAGGGCTGAACCTGCTGCAGTCTGCCTTCACCAACTGGTGCCCGATGATGAGTATTCTGCGCACCTTGGGGGTGAAAGAATAAAGATCTCTAGCTCTTTTGTGCTCCGTCGCGATGCGTCAGCGCGTACAGAACCAGTTCTACACGGTTCGATACGCCAAGCTTGTCGTAAATCCGGAGCAGGAATTTCTTAACTGTATTTTCTTTCACCTGCAACTGCTCAGCGATGCTGCGGTTACTTGCCCCTTCTGCCACCAGGCTTACTACCTGCTCTTCTCTTGGGGTAAGCACCCCATCGCCGTTGGCGTCGACTACGTGCAGGGGAGGGTTTAAAGATAAAGCGTCAACGACGTATCTCAACTGCCGGGTGTTGGCCCACAGCTGTCCTTGGTGAACGCAACTGATGCAGCGGCAGAGAGATTTAAAAGGCTGCTCCGCCAGGCAGAACAACCCTCGCGCCCCGCAACGAATAGCATCCACGACGAGATCGCGGTCGTCGTGATCATGCAACAGGACCAAGCCCAACTCGGGATAGGCCGCGTGCAAGCCGCGGATCAGTGCGAACCGCTGGTTCCGGTGTTCCACCGACCCGTTGCTGGCAAGCAGAACAACGTCGGTGGTCTCCGCTTCCACTGCATGTAAACACTCCGAGAGATCCGACGAGCAACAAGCTACTTTGAACGAGGCGTGCCGACGCAGCGCGCTGCTCAGCACTTCGGATTGAGTTTGATTAGAGTCGGCTAGTAAGACGCGTATGTAGTCGTGACCCGCCTTCGAGGAGATTTCCATGGGACTCTCCAAAAAGCAAGTCCAGGGGTGGGCTCATTCTGATTGTAGGTCTACTCACTACGTACGGGGTCACGCCGACGAAATCTTTCGTCGATGCGGTTCCGAGTTGGGAAATCAGGTTATCTTCGGCGGTCCCAATGATGATCCAAAGTGGGAAAATCGGCTGCGACGTTGCGTTAAGTGCTTGTTACGACAAGATTGATTGGTGAGCTGAAAATTTGGACAACCCTAATTCCCTTTCGGGTACTCAGTGCGCCCTCTATCCACTTTCGAGGGCTACAAGCTAGGACCTGAAGGAGTGTGCCACGTCCACCAGAGGGCGCGCCTTCATGTCTCCGGCAGAATCCTCCCTTAAGTTACCATGCTCCCTTCTAAGAGGGACTTTGTTGGTCTTGTGAGCCGGCGCAGTAACCGATTATCGTGAACCGAGAATCCGTAGTTGTGGAGCGATGTCGTGGAATTGAGACAAGATCAGCGGTATCGATTATCGACTCCCGTGATTTTCTCCGTACACTGTGCCGATCTCAGGTCTGACTTCCGCGACGGCCGTACGCGCGACATCAGCCGCTCGGGTGTTTTCGTACTTACTTCCGAGGAATTGCCTGAATCGACCCTGGTGTATCTCGAAATCATGCTTCCCAGTTCGTATCCAGAATCAAGCGGAGCTCGTTTGCGAAGTCGTGGGCATGTCGTTCGCAGCGAACACGATGGATTCGCAGTGAGCGCCGACGTTCCGTTTCGAATCAGCGCCGATCACACGGATGAAAGTAACGGAACGATAAAGCGCAGCGTACGCGAATACTCAACCTCAACTCTGTCTATATTTGAGCGTAAGTAACTGTAAGGCACTGATCGCACGTTAGTTAGAAGATGTTCGGGGTCGAAGTGAGGGGGCGAAGCTGTATCTGGAGGCGACGATGCAGGCGGGTTCAGAGAGAGGCTCCGGCACGGTGATTCCTCCTCACCTTGCCATGCAAACGCTGTGGTACGCAGGGTACACGGTCGCACGCCACGAAAAGAAGGTCGCACAACATCTGGCGCAGCGCGGCATCGAACACTTTCTCCCTCTCTATGTTGCGGTTCGGCGGTGGAATAACGGACGCCACCGCGTAGAGGTGCCGCTGTTTCCCGGCTACGTGTTCGTGCGAATCGCGGTGCAGGAGCGTTTGCGCGTATTACAGGTCCCGGGCTTTGTACGGTTGGTGGGTTTCGGCGGGCTGCCTTACCCGCTGCCGGAATATGACATTCTCACCATGCGCAACGCCCTGATCAATGGGCTGGTTGCCGAGCCTTATCCCTATCTGCAGGCGGGCGCGAGGGTTGAAATCACACAAGGCCCCTTGCAAGGGATGCGCGGCATCCTGTTGCGCCGCCAGGGACATTGCCGGGTGGTGCTTTCCGTCGATCTGATCATGCGCTCGGTCGTGGTCGAGGTCGAAGCCTCCGACGTTGTTCCCGTACATGGCCCGCGACACCCCGCTGCCACGGTCGTGGCCGCATAATCCGGGAGTGCTTATGAAAACCATTTCTTTCGTAATTCTATTCATCCTCCTGCTGTGGACCGTGCAGATGCCGGCGCAGAGCGGCGCGGCCGCACCCTCCTCCCCCAAGAGCTTGACGGCCAATACCGCGGAGGAGGAGTTTGTGATCGGCACCGGCGACGTGCTGGCAGTGAACGTGTGGAAAGAGGCCGAGATTTCCCGCGTGGTTCCGGTGCGATCCGATGGCCGCATCTCGCTGCCTCTTATCGGTGAAGTGCAGGCAGGCGGCCGCACCACACGGCAGTTGGAAACCGAGATCACCCAGAAATTGAAAGACTACGTCTCCGAACCCGAGGTCACCGTCATCGTGCAGGAGATCCACAGCCAGAAATTCAACGTTCTGGGCATGGTCATGCACCCGGGTTCTTACGCGCTGACGAAGCCCATGACCGTCATTGATGCCATCGCGATCGCTGGAGGCTTCCGGGACTTCGCAAAACAGAAGGATATCTACCTGCTGCGGCGGAACTTGGACGGGAGCCAATCTCGTCTGGCCTTCAACTACAAAGATGTCATCAAGGGCCGCAATACTGAGCAGAACGTCGAACTGGTGTCGAACGATACCGTGGTTGTTCCCTGAGGTCGCCATGCGCCGTGCCGTTCTCACCATTTTGTTGCTGACTGCGCTGCTGCACTTACCATCGCCTGCGCAGACGCCGCGCGCCGAACCGACTCCCGCTTATGGTTCCGACGTTTCTTATGCCGAGATTCTCTCGCCGCCGTTGCCCGTGAGCGCGCGGATGCCTCTGGCCTTGACCTCAGAGACCGAAAGAACCAACTACGTGACCTTTGGGGCGGAAGTGAGCGCGGGTTTTGACGACAACGCGCTCAGCACCGCGGATCATCGCGTGAGCGACGTTAGCTACCTGTTTGCCCCCAGCCTCGACCTCCGACTCAACCGTGAGCGCTGGAGCTGGGATGCTGCCTACAGTCCGGGATTTACAGTGAGCCAGAAGTTCGATCAGCACAACCAGAGTTCGCAGAATCTGCTATCAACTCTTGACCTGCGGTTGAGCCCGCACGTCGGGGTGTCGGTTCGCGAGGGGTTCCAACAAACCAACAGTCTTTTCTCCGGGCTGGTAGGGAGCTCTCCCTCCGCTTCGGCGGCGCCGCTCCAGACGATGAATACGACCGTGGTTACCCCCTTCGCCAATTTCATGGCCAACCAAAGTGCCGTGGATCTCAACTATCAGTTCAGCGCCAGCAGTCTGGTGGGAGCCAGCGGAAACTACAACTTCCTTAACTATGCGGAGGTTGCCGGAACCAGCGAAGGCCTGATCGATTCGCGCTCCGTCGGCGGAGACGCCTTCTACGGTCACCGCCTGGAAAGCCGGCAGTGGATCGGAGTGATGTACAACTTTCAGCGTTTGACCTTCGATCCCGGCAGCCGTACCACGGTTCACCGCACGCTCCTCTTTTATTCCATTCCGTTTGGTGCGCATGCGGCACTGTCGCTCTGGGGAGGGCCTGAATATTCCATAACGCCGGCTTTGGCTACGGGCAAGGACCGCTGGTCGGGAGCCGGCGGCGCTGCATTTTCGGTAGAGTGGGCCCGGACCGCGTTGCGCGCAGAATTCGGCCGTCAGATCAGCGACGGTGGAGGCATCGCCGAAGCCGTTACTCAGCAGCACGTGGAAAGCGAAGTGATGTACCGTTTCATGGCGCGATGGACAGCATCATTAGGATTAGGTTATGCCGAGAATGACCCTCTTGATCGGCTGTTGGCGTCGCCATTTCGCGGATGGAGCGGGACCTGCGCCATCGACTACCGCCTGACTGATCACTTGTCATTCGGAGCCGGCTATGCGCGGGAGCACCAGAAGTACTTTGATACGGCTTATTACTCTTCTCCCCTCAACCGGAATCGAGTGACCTTTTCGATCGCTTATTCCTTTGCACGTCCGATCGGACGATAGTCATGCCAGAGCTTCACGACGATCCCCAGGAAAACCTGAACCTCCGTAAACAGTGGGATCTGCTGTGCCGGCGGCGGTGGTGGCTGGCCCTGCCCGCGTTTGGCATCTGGACGGTGGTGTGGGCGGTTGCCTGGTTCCTGCCTGCCCTTTATCGTTCCGAGACCGTGATCCTGGTCGAACAGCAGAAGGTCCCGGAACAATACGTCGTATCGAACGTCGCGAGCGATCTGCAGGAACGTCTGCAGAGCATGACCCAACAGATTCTTAGCCGCACCCGCCTGCTCAAGATCATGGACGAGTTCGAGCTCTATCCCAAACTGCGGGCGAGGCTGACGCAGGATGAGCTCGTCGACCAGATGCGCAAAGACATCCAGATTGATCTGGTGCAAGCCCCCACTAACGCGCGCGAGCTGACCGCCTTCAAGATCGCCTATCTGTCAGCGGACCCTAGAGTGGCCCAGCGCGTGACCGAGGAGCTTACGTCGTTGTTTATCGCCGAAAATCTAAAAGCCCGCCAGGAACAGTCAGAGCAGACAACGCAGTTTCTCGACAGTCAACTGGAGGAGGCCCGCACTAACCTGGCCGATCAGGAGGGCCGTCTGCGGGAGTTCAAGAGCCGTTACCTGGGAGAGCTTCCGGAACAAGTGCAAAGCAACGTCCAGATTCTGGCCGGCTTGCAGGCCCGCCTGCAGCAGGAGACCGACGCTCTAAGCCAGGCGAAGCAGCAAGGCGTCTATCTGGAATCTCTGTTGAACCAGTGGCGATCTCTGGAGTCGGACATCAGTGCGGGCCGCAGCGGAAATGCTCAGACCCCTCCCGCACTTGACCAGGAGCTGGCCAGCCTGCGCGGGCAGTTGGCCGACCTCAGCTCGCACTACACCGAGAAGCACCCGGACATCCGCAAACTCAAGGAGCAGATTGCCCGCACCGAGCGGCTGAAGCAGCAAATGGAGGCGCAGATGACAGCCGGGAAGGCAGCAGCTGAAGCGAGCGATGGGGAACTGCACCCCAGCAATTACGCCGACCTGCAAGCCATGTCTCCCCGACTGCAGCTGGAGAGTCAGCTCAAGGCCAATCGCCTGGAGATTCAGACGCGGCAGCGCAATATTGAGGACTTGAAGCGGCAAAATGACCAATACCAGTCCCGGTTGAACTTGACTCCAGTGCGGGAACAGCAACTCGCAGGCCTCAGCCGCGACTATGAACAGTCACGCAAGAACTACGAGGGCCTGCTGGCAAAGCGCGACCAGTCCGAAATGGCCACAAACCTGGAAAAACGTCAGGGAGGAGAACAATTCCGGGTGCTCGACCCTCCCAATCTTCCACAAAAACCTTACTCACCCAACCGTCTCAAGCTCAGCCTGATCGGACTCGTGGCGGGGATTCTCACCGGGTTGAGCTTGACGGCGGGTGCCGAGGCGGCTGACGACCGGATCTATTCGCAGGATGATGTCACCAGGATCATCGCCGCTCCGCTGCTGGTGGAAATTCCTCCCCTGTTGACCCGCCATGAAGAGAGAGAGGGGCAGCGCCGCCTTTGGATGGAGAGACTGATCATGTCGGCCATGGTGGTCATGACGAGCGCCGGGTTCCTCGCAACCTACATTTTTGGATGAACGATGTACAAAGAATTTTTTGGATTGAACCGGAATCCGTACGAGATCTCGCCCGATCCGTACTTCTTGTTTCCGACTCCGCGGCACAACGAGGCGTTGGCCTCTATTTACCACGGTGTTTTGCATCACAAGGGGTTTGTTGTCGTCACCGGGGAAGTGGGGACCGGCAAGACTCTCATGGTGCGATGCCTGTTGGAATTACTGCGCCGGGCGAATGTGGCTTTTGCCAACGTGTTTAATCCCGGCTTGTCACCCTTGGAGTTCCTCCGCTACATCGCCTTCGACCTCGGCCTGAAAGCCACCGATCCCAGCAAGGCAGCGCTCCTTTTCGAGCTGAACAATTACCTCATCAGCCGTCATCAGGCGGGGTTGACAACCGCGCTGGTGGTGGACGAGGCGCAGCATCTGGAACCGGAGGTGCTCGAAGAGATTCGGCTGCTGACCAACCTGGAAACTCCGCAGCGGAAGCTCTTTCAGATCGTCCTGGTGGGCCAGCCCGAGCTCGAAAACAAACTGGATTCTCCACACCTGCGGCAACTGAAGCAACGGATCATGTTGCGCTGCCGGCTGGAACCGCTCAACGAAGAAGAGACTAAAGCTTACGTGCTCTTGCGCCTGGATCGAGCCAAGGCAAACTCGCCTGCCCCCCAGATTTTTTCGGACGAAGCGCTCGGCGCCATCTTCCGTTATTCAAAAGGGATTCCTCGCCTGATCAATACGATCTGCGAAAACGCGCTGATCTCCGCCTATGCCGAAAAAAACGCCACCGTGCACCTGAGTACCATTGATGACGTGGCGCACGACCTGCGGCTCGACCTGACTGCGGTTCCCCCAGCGCCTGCGGGCGACAGCCAACAGGCGGTCGCCAGATCATTGCTGCTGCTCATTGAATCGCTAGAAAAAAGCTTGCGGCGTCCCGAGATGAACCCGGCGGTTCCCGACCTGAGGGTCAAGAGGTTTCAATGAGCAGGGTGTTCGATGCGCTGTGCCGCTCGCGAGAAGAGCAGGGCCTGCGTTCCCCCGTCGACGCGGAAACGTTCGCGGAAGCTGCCGCCCTGCAACCCCCGTCGAATGAATTCGAGTGGCAAGAAACAAATACCTTCTTCCCTCCGCAAGATGCCGAACGGCTCGTGGCACTCCCCGGACAGAACGGCCTGGGCGCGGAAAAGTTCCGGCTCTTGCGCGCCAGGTTACGCCACCTGCAGGAGCGTTCGCACATTAAGCGCGTGGTGATTACCAGCGCTGTGCCGGAAGAAGGCAAGACGCTGGTGGCGTCGAATCTGGCCATCAGCCTGGCGCGAAACACCTCCCAACGTGTTCTCCTGATTGACGGTGACTTGCACAAACCGGCGGTCGCCCGGCGACTCGGGCTGCAGGATGCTCCAGGCATCTCCGAATGGTTCTCCGAGGAGGCGCCTGTAAACCGTTTTCTTTATAACCTGCAGGGAACCCAGCTCTGGGTGCTGTGCGCGGGAGTCACTCGCGAGCAACCCCTGACGGTTCTGCAATCGCCCCGGTTTCTCGAACTCTTTCACACCCTCAGTGCTTTGTTCGATTGGGTGTTGATCGATGTGCCCCCCATGTCTCCGCTGGCCGACGTGAATTTCTGGGCGCGGCAGGCGGATGGGCTCCTGCTGGTGGTGCGGCAAGGAAGGACTCCGCGCAGTCACCTGCAGAAAGGTCTGGAAGCGCTCGATAACCCGTGCGTGCTGGGCTTCGTCTTAAACGGTGCACGGGTGATTGAAAGTGACTACTACAACCACTACTACTCTTCCGCCAGGCAATCAAGGTCCTCAGACTAACCCTCCCTCCCCCCCAAGGGGTGTTTCATACGATGTCTGATTCTTACGATTACAACCGCTGTCCAGCGGGAACTGAATCGCCCGAGTGTTCGGTGCGCTGCAAGTACGGCCATCAAGCGTTGCTGCCGGAGCCGCTGTTCAGACGGATGCTGCGCCTGGAGCGCAAGCGCACCGAGCGCTCCCGCGAGCCATTCCTGCTGGTGCTGTTCAATATTGAGCGCCTGCGCGCGGTCAACGGCGACCGCGACAAGGTCGCACGCGAAATCGCGCAGGCCCTGTCGTCATTCACACGCGAAACCGATCTGATCGGTTGGTACCGCGCCGAAGATCTAATTGGCGCGCTGTTCCCCGAACCGGGAGCGCTCTTGGGCAACTGCGCGATCGCCAATCCGATTCTGACCAAGGTTCTGGGCGCGCTCAATTCGCAGTTGGCGCCCGCGAAAGCCTCGCGGATCGCCATCTCGTGGCACGTCTATCCCGAAGAACCGGATGGCGGTTCAGGCGACTTTTCCGACCGTGACCTTTATCCCGACGTGGTGCACCGCGACGAGGAGAACAAGGTCTCGCGTTTGCTTAAGCGCACCATCGATATCCTGGGGAGCCTGGTCGCGCTGATCCTGTTTTCCCCGCTGTTTGCCACGATCGCCGCGCTGATCAAGCTGAATTCCACCGGGCCGGTGATCTTCCGCCAGGAGCGTCTCGGACAATTCGGGCAAACGTTTACCTGCCTCAAATTCCGCACGATGTATGTGAACAACGATTTAACGATCCACCAGGAGTTCATGAAACATGTGATCCGGGGAGAAACTCCCGAGCAGGCGGCCGACGGCCAGCCGGTTTACAAAATGACCGACGACCCGCGCATCACGCGCATCGGCCGTTTCCTGCGGCGCACCAGTCTCGATGAGTTGCCGCAGTTCATCAATGTACTCAGGGGAGAAATGTCTCTTGTGGGCCCGAGACCGCCCCTCGCTTATGAGTATGTGCAGTATGACCTGTGGCAGCGGAGGCGGGTGATCGAAGCGAAACCGGGTATCACCGGTTTGTGGCAAGTGAAAGGACGAAGCCGGGTACGCTTTGACGACATGGTTCGGATGGACCTCCGCTATGGCACCGCCTGGTCGCTGTGGCTCGACATGCAGATTCTCATGGAAACTCCGCGCGCCGTGTTGCTCGGAAACGACGCATTTTAGAACCAGAGAAAGCGCCCTCCCCTCACCCCTCCCCTTTCCCTGGAAATAACGAAGTGACGCAAGTCGCTTCTCCAGTCTTCCCCCAGAGACTGCTTAAGGGGCGAATCCAATGCCGAAAGAGAGACTAGACAACAACGGCTCGGCCGTTGAGGAGGCAGTCGTGTACATCGATGCGGCCGCCGATCCGGGCGTATTCCAGCCGGGCCCGGGATACACCAAGGGTTCACCGAAAAAGAAAGTGTGGATTGATCTGGACAACTCTCCCCACGTGCCCTTTTTCCTGCCGATCATCGAGGAGTTGGAACGGCACGGGATCGAGATCTTGGTGACCGCGCGCGATACCTACCAGGTGTGCGAACTACTGAAGTTTTTCAAGCTGCAGTGCAAGGTCGTGGGGCGCCACTACGGCAAGAACAAGGCATTGAAGGTGGCGGGAAATTGCATGCGGGCCCTGCAACTGGCGCCGCTGGCGGCGGCGGCCCGGCCTGATCTGGGCGTTTCGCACGGTTCTCGAGCGCAAGTCTTGCTGTGCCGTGCCCTGGGCATCCCCACTGTCATGATGCATGACTACGAATTCACCACCAAGACCGGCTTCATTGAGCCCGACTGGACTTTCATGCCCGAGGTGATTCCGGCCACGGTGATGACCAGGAAGGCGGAGCGGGTGCTGAAATATCCCGGCCTTAAGGAAGATGTGTATGTTCCAAGATTCAAGCCCGATCCTTCCATCCTGCAGGAGCTGGGGATCCGCGCCGCCGAGCTGGTGATAACGCTGCGCCCGCCCGCCAACGAAGCGCATTACCACAACCCCGAGAGCGACCAGCTTTTTGCCGCGACCCTGCGTTTTCTGGGCGAAAAAGAAGGAGTGCGCATGGTGACCCTGCCGCGCAGCGCCCGGCAGGCTTGGGAACTGCGAAAGGGCTGGCCGGACCTCATTGCTTCGGGCCGCATCATCCTCCCCCAGGCCGCAGTCGATGGATTGAACCTCATCTGGTTCTCCGATCTGGTGATCAGCGGTGGAGGCACGATGAACCGGGAAGCCGCGGCCCTGGGCGCGCCCGTCTACAGCATCTTCCGCGGAAAGATCGGAGCCGTCGATCAATACCTGGCGAAACACGGACGCCTGGTTCTGATCGAGAGTGTCGCTGACGTGGAACGCAAGATAAAGCTGAAGCGGTGGAATCGGCCCGCACTGCCAGACTGTCGCAATCGGCCGGCGCTGGAGATGATTGTGCGCAACATCCTCGCGATTCTCGAAGTCGGCAAGTCCACAGCCTCCATGCAGGCGAAGGCAGCGGCCTAGGAGTCTGGAATGAACAAAATCATGATCGTCGTCGGGGCCCGGCCCAACTTCATGAAAGCCGCACCGCTGGTTGCCGCCATCCGCCGACATAACCGGAACTCGCTCGCCAACCCGGTGAGTCTCTGTCTGGTGCATACCGGGCAGCACTACGACGAGATGATGTCGGGAGCATTTTTTGACGACCTCGACCTCCCGGCACCCGACCTCCACTTGGCCGTCGGATCCGGCTCGCACGCTGTGCAGACGGCGGAGATCATGCGCCGATTCGAAGCCGTCTTGCTCGCGCAGGAACCAGACATCGTAGTCGTGGTGGGCGACGTAAATTCCACACTCGCCTGTGCCCTGGTTGCCTCCAAGATCCCATGCGATGGGGGCCGCAGTCGTCCCCTGATTGCCCACGTCGAGGCCGGTCTCCGCTCCTTTGATCGCGATATGCCGGAGGAAGTAAACCGGGTGTTGACCGACCACCTCGCTGATCTCCTCTTTGTCACCGAAGAAAGTGGCATGCAGAATCTGTTGCGGGAAGGCATCCCTGATAGCAAGATTCATTTTGTCGGCAACACGATGATCGATTCCGTGCTTGCCTCGCTGGTCAAGGCAGAGCAGTCCCGCATCCTCGACCAGTTGGGATTGCGCCGGATTCCATATTCCCTCTTAACGCTTCACCGTCCGGCAAACGTCGACCAGCGCGAGATGTTTCTCAATATCCTCGAGGGTCTGCAGGATCTCTCGAATACCTGCCCGATATTGTTTCCTGCCCACCCCAGGACCGGGAGGCGAATCCAGGAGTTCGGGCTCGAGCCATTTTTTATGGTCCCCGCCGGTACAAAGGACACCTGCGCTGCGCCCGGCATCCACCTTCTCGAACCGCTCGGCTATCTCGATTTTCTCTGCCTCATGAAACACGCCGCCCTGGTAATTACCGATTCGGGGGGAATTCAAGAGGAGACAACCAGTCTCGGCGTGCCATGTGTCACGGTGCGCAAGAACACGGAGAGGCCGGTCACGGTAAGCCGCGGCACCAACGTGATTGCGGGCACGGAGGAAGGCACCATCAGGAAAGCCATTGCAAAACAGCTCCTTACTAACCAACCCGCGACTCTCCCTGAAAAGTGGGACGGGCGAGCAGGAGAGCGGATTATCGCCAAGCTCCTCGCGATGCCCGGCCGCGCCGAGGAAGAAGACTTAGTTGCCCCGTTGTCCAATGCCACTTCCACATAAGAGCGCCGCAACACCCGAGAAGCTCCCTATGTCCTGCGCCACATCCCTTGCCCAAGATCTACCGGGTGCGGTTCCGCAAAGCAAGATTTATCGGATCACCCCCCTCGACGATCCCCGCTGGAACAGCCTGGTGAACCGGCATGCTTCCGCCTCTGTCTTTCACTCGTCCTCGTGGCTCCGGGCGTTGTCGCTGACCTATGCATATCAGCCGGTGGCTTTTACAACTTCAGCGCCTACGGAAGAACGCCTGCGGAACGCACTGCTGTTTTGTTATGTGGATAGCTGGCTGACCGGTCGCAGACTGGTGTCACTTCCTTTTTCCGATCATTGCGAGCCCCTGGTTGACAGTGAGAACGATTTGCAGATGCTGTTGGCAGGCGCTTTGCGGTGGGCGCAAAGAGACGGCTGCCGCTACATCGAAATCCGCCCTTTGCACAGGGCGGTTCAATCCTTCTCCGGCGCGACAACCACGGTGGAATACCCGTTTCATGAGGTTCGGCTTGCTCCTGACCTGCAGGCACTCTTTTCACGCCTGCACAAGAGTTCGACCCAGCGGAAAATAAGACGCGCCGCCCGCGAGAGCCTGGTGTATTGCGAGGGAACCAGCGTCGATCTGCTGAACTCCTTCTATCAGCTCTTTCAGTTGACCCGCGCGCGCCACAACACCCCCCCGCAACCACGCGAGTGGTTCGACAACCTTATGTTGTGTTTCGGCGAGGCGGCGAAGATTCGCGTCGCGAAGAAAGATCGCCGCTCTGTCGCGGCCATCCTGACCATTCGTTTCAAAGACACGCTGGTTTACAAGTACGGCAGCACGGACTCTCGCTTCAATAAATTTGGCGGCATCCACCTGCTGTTGTGGCGCTCCATCATCGAGGCAAAGGAATCCGGCTTGCAGTATTTCGATCTGGGACGGACAAATCCTGACCAACTGGGACTGATCACCTTCAAGAATCGTTGGGGAGCCGAACAATCCGCCCTCCACTACACGCGGTATTCTCTCGCCGGTGAATCCACGCACTGGCTCGATCTCCTGCGGCCCAGTTGGAAATCGGCCACCGCCCGGCATCTGCTCGCGCTCTTGCCTCTGAGCATTCTGAACGAACTGGGCGACATTCTTTACAAACACGCGGGATAAGGGACCGCCAGATGATTGCCACTGAAACCGATCTGAATCCGCAGAAAGCCAGCCACAGCAACCTTGAGCGCTGGCGGACACTGGCCACGGGCGGTCTGCGGCAAATGCTCGACCCTGACCAGCAGTTGTTCTGTTATCGCATGGTCAAGACGCCCCAGGGCTTGCGTCGCGAAGGCATCTCCCGCCGGTACACGCTGATTACCCTTATGGGACTCCACCGCCTGGAGCGCTCTGGAGGCGCCTCCCCCATTCCCCTCCAGCCGATTCTTGAGGGCCTGCTGGCGGACACCTCCTGGGTCGATAATCTCGGGGACCTGGGACTGCTCCTGTGGCTCTGCGCTCTGGCTGCGCCCGACCGTTGCGCCCAGGTCGCCGATCGCCTGGCCATCCGTCATGCGCTCCTCCGCTATCCAGACGCGCAGCAGGCAAGGACCATGGAACTGGCCTGGTTCCTCACCGGACTCTGTCACTGGGCACTTGCTCTTCCTGCGGAAGGTGAGATGTTGACTGGCATCGCTTTCGAGGCCCGGCGCAGGCTGCACCGTAATCTGGCTGCCTGTGCGGTGTTTCCTCACATGGCCCGCGGTACAACCCTGGCTGGTCGCCTGCGTTGGTGGGCGGGAAGTTTTGCCGACCAGGTTTATCCCATCTATGCGTTCACGAAATTCGCGCAAGCCTGGTCCAGTCCGGTTGCGCAGCGATTGGCTCTGGATTGCGCCCGTGCCATCTGCCGGGCGCAAGGCGCTCGCGGACAATGGTGGTGGCACTACGACGCCTCCAATGCCGGCCGCGTCGAGATTGTCGATGCCTATCCCGTCTTCTCTGTTCACCAGCACGGCATGGCGCCGATGGTTCTGTTCGAAGCGGGCGAAGCCTTTCAGCAGGACTTCACCCCGTGGATTTACAAAGGCCTTGATTGGATCGATGCCAACAATGAACTGCACTTCCCCATGGCAGACGGCTCGCTGATCTGGCGCGGCATCGAGCGCGCATCCTATCGGCGCTATTGGGACGCCCTCTTCAACCGTCCCGCCGCAGGCGAGGAACGCTCCGCCAAGGATCTTCGCGTCATTTTCGAATGCCGCCCCTACGAACTGGGATGGCTGCTCTACGCCTGGGCGGGACGCGCCTGATTGTTACCGTGGACCTCTCCATCATCATCGTAAGCTGGAACGCCCGGCATCACCTGGAGCGTTGCCTCACCAGTCTGTCTTCAACATCTGCCCGCCGGAGCCTTGAGATCATCGTCGTGGACAGTGAGAGCCAGTAAAAGTGTTTAATTTCGCAACAGTAACCCCCTGTTCGGTTGGACATTATCGATCGCGACCCGATGTTGTCCTTCTGTGACTTGGCTCGCCTCCACGGAGAAGATAGGCTGTGACAAAACCTGCCGGATGCAGGCAATCGAATCCAGTTCCCCCGAGGAAAAGTAATGGGTCGCACAGTCTACCTCTCCTTGCTGACTTTGCTCATTTGTCTTGCCGTGAACGCCTCCGCCACCACGTATTATGTTGCCGCTAACGGCAACGATGCCAACAATGGGACATCCAAAACCACGCCCTGGCTGCACGCGCCGGGCATGACCGGATGCACGGGAGTTTGCGCTTCCGCCAGCCCGAAACCCGGAGACCAGTTCATCCTGCGCGGCGGGGACACTTGGAATTACACCAACCTGCCATGGACCTGGAATTGGAGCGGCGCTACGAACAACCGCGTCTATCTCGGTGTTGATCAGAGCTGGTACTCCGGGTCGGCCTTCGCCAAGCCCAAGCTAGATGGCCAATTCCTCTGCTGCACCGATGGTTCGGGCCTGCTGATCATCGCGGGAGGCGTTTCTCACATCACCATCGACAACTTTGAAATCACTGGACTCATGATGGTTCCGCCGAATGGAAACTCGGCCAGCATCGCGCTACAAAATACTACTCAGGGCGATGTGTTCATGACCAACCTCTACGTGCATAATTGGAACCGTTGCACAGGTGCGGGAAAGCCATCGTCTATCTGCACGGGTGCGGTGACTGACAACTCATGGAACGCGGGCGGCATTCAGGGATCCGCCTGGTCGAACGGCCCATCCATGGCTGGCGTCATCATTGACCACTCGGAAGTGGGGGATCCAGAGAACGGTGGCAACATTGGCTCGGCGGCGCACAACATCGAGCAGGTGAACTACAGTTACATCCACGACGCGGGTTCTGGCTGTAAGCAGGGCTGCCGCATCGTGCACGATTCGACCTTTGCCAATATCGGGAACACCTTTGATGGCAGTTCCCACATGGACGTGATTTACGCTGACACCTTCGGGGCCGGTTCGACTGCCCCAAGTTTCCAGTCGTATATCTACAACAACCTGATCACCGGTTCCACGGGGAATGCGACCAACGCGATTATCTACCCCAACCCTTACACTTCTGGTGCGACTTCCAGCGTCGAGTTCTGGATTTTCAATAACGTAGTGTACGGCGGCGGGAATGGTATCGGCGATAACATCGACCCCTACAATCCCGGATCGGCCACCCTTACCGCCAAGGTGCACGACTGGAATAACACCTACGTCTCGACCAGCATCAACTGTGTGGTCCTTACCGGCGGCGCAGGGCGCTCTGCCATTGACACTTTAGACGTTCAGAACCTGCACTGCATCTCCCCCAACGCGGCTGTGGCGACCAACATCGGCGTTACGCATCTCATTCAGAACAATATCGTCACCCAGAGTTCCAGCCAAGCCAGTGCGCAAGGTTACACTTCAAGCGAGTTTTATGCGCCAACCTCCTCCACTGGCTCGACCGTTGGCGCCGGCGTGAGTCTGTCTGCGCAATGTGCCGGCACTCTCACGGCACTGTGCACCGGTTTGAGCCTCTACAATCCTCCAACCACCGGTTATCCTCGTCCCGCAGCAGGAGTGTGGGACGCGGGGGCCTACGAATTCGATTCCTCAAGCACGACGAATCCCCCATCGGGCCTCACCGACGTGGTCAAGTAAGAGTGTTATCCGTTCACCGATCGTAGGTCTGAGGCTGGTAAGGCCGTACCCTACCGTTTTTCACTGCAATGTTTGCCGTCACTTCTTTGCGGCAGTTTGCCGACTCGAAAAACCCGCGGTCTTTCGCCAACAAATTGCGTGCCCGGCGCTTTCGGCAGTTTGAGGCTCTGGTAGCTGGCTTGCCCCGTCCCTTGCACATTCTTGATGTCGGGGGAACGAATGCATTCTGGGAGAACCGGGGCTGGGGAGGGCGCGAGGATGTGCGTATCTGGGTGGCCAATCTCACGCCGGAGCCGCGGCGGCACAGCAACATCGTGCCCGTTCAGGCCGATGCCACCGATCTCGCAGAATTTCCCAATGCCAGTTTCGAGGTGGTGTTCAGCAATTCTGTCATCGAACACCTGTTCACGCTCGAGAAACAACGCCGGATGGCACTCGAGATCCAGAGAGTCGGCAAGCGTTATTGGGTGCAGACGCCAAACTTCTGGTTCCCGATAGAGCCGCACTTTCACGTCGTGGGATGGCAGTGGATGCCGGTTGCCGTACGGGTGGCCATAATTCGGCGCATCTCATGTGGCTGGCGGGGGCCCTGCCCCAGCCCCGAAGGGGCCAAGAATCTCGTGCAGGAGATACGCCTGTTGACCCGACCTGAATTGAAGAGACTATTTCCCGGCGCTACGCTTGTCGCGGAGCGATTCTGCGGGTTGGTAAAGTCTTGGATTCTGGTTGGCGGCTTTGAATAGTTGCCGTGCACTTCCAAACCTGGCAAACAGCAACTTGTTCCTGCCATTCCAAGACGTAAGCGAAGCGAAACTCTTCAAGATGAAGAACTACCTTAGGCAGCTTGTTTCAGGCGAGAGCCTGAAAGCCCAGCTCTGGCGAGGTGGCGCATGGCTCGGAGGAGGCAGCTTTTTGGAGCAGCTTCTGCGCTTCGGGCGGAACATGTTGCTGGCGAGAATCCTGGCGCCGGAAGCATTTGGCACGATGGCTATTATTCTCTCGACCACCTCGATCTTCCAGTCACTCTCCGATGTGGGCGTGAGAGAGTCGCTTATACAAAACCCGCGAGGGGCGGAAGAAGAGTACACCACCGCTGCCTGGTGGCTGGCCTTCGGCAGATCGATCGGCTTATACGTCTGTCTGTTCGTGGGTGCTCCGCTCCTGGCCAGTTTTTATCGGAATCCGCAATTGACAGCGCTACTGCGTGTTGCGGCGGTCGGACTGTTGTTTGAGGGAGCGATCAGTTCGAAAGCCTATGTCGCGGTGAAACATTTGCAGTTCCGCACTTGGGCCCTGATCAATCATTGCGGCGGGATTGCGGGCGTGATTATCACCGTCGGTCTCAGCTTCTTCATAAGAAATGCCTGGGCTCTGGCAATTGGGTTCGCCGTGGAGAACGCCGCCCGCTTCCTCTTGTCATATGCTCTGTGCCCCTGTGCTCCTTGGCGCAGCTTTCATCGCGCCGCCAGTAGTGACCTGTTGAAGTTTTCCCGCGGCATGGTCGGGCTTTCTCTGCTTAACCTGATTTTTAGCCGCACTGATATTTTTGTTCTCGCCAAGCTCTTCTCGCCGGCGGAGTTGGGCTTCTACTCGATGGCGGTCTATCTGATTCAAACGCCGTCGTCTTTCATCGTGAACCTTCTCGGTCAGACCTTCATGCCCACCTTCGCCCGTATCCAGCAGGACGAGCCGCGACTCAATCGCATGTTCCTGCAAGTCTCCGTTGCAGCCGTATTGATCGGCATGCCGGTCATCGCTTTTCTCGTGTTCTGTGGGCGCTCTTTACTCTCCCTCGTCTATGGACAAGCTTACGCGGTGGGAAGCGCGGCCCTCACCGTGGCTTCCGGAGTCGCGTTGATGAACGTACTTAACGCTCTCATTACCACCGTGTTCTACGCAAAAGGACGCCCGCAATTGCACCGCCGAAGCGTCGCCATGATGGCTGTCCTGATGATGGTTCTGACTTACCCATTGGCTCGGCATTTTGGATTGCTGGGCGGACAACTGGGCGCCGCCGTCGCGATCGCGGTTGGCTACATCTTCCAGGTAGAACGAATCGCCAATCTTACCCACGTCAATCTTCGCCGATACGGAAAGGCTTTCGTCACAGGTTTTGCAGTCTCACTGTGCGTAGTCTTTGTTTGTATGCTCGCAAGATATTTCAGTCTTATGGTGAATCCTTTGCCGCAGGTCCTGTGGGGCGTTGCCGGATGCCTGGCTGCCTACACCGCTGCCGCAATTTACGCCGCGCGCAGGCTGAGCGTGGCTACGTAGTCCCTGCCGCATGAGATGAGCATGACGGGAATTCGTTCATACAGTTCCGGGTGCATTTCGCCGCAGGGCTTTATGAAAGAGGCAATCGGTCTTTACCGTTCGCATGCATACGGAACCACAGCGCGTGCCCGGGCCTGTGTGGAAGACTTCCTTCATGTGCAGTCTGTGCTCAGCGAGCGGCTGCATTTTTCCCTGCAAAATCTCGACATCCTCGAAATCGGTCCCGGGCAGTTTGTCAGCCAGATGACCTGTTTCTCGCGGTGTAACCGAGTTGTCGGAATTGATCTCGATGTGATCGTACAAGGCTTCGCCCCCCGGGCGTATTGGCAGATGTTGCAGGTTAACGGCTGGAGACGAACTTTGAAGACTATTGGCCGGAAGGTCTTTGGATTCGATCGCGCCTTCGCCCGGGAACTGCGCTGCCAGCTAGGCATCATGCGCTTACCACGTCTGCAAGTTCTGCGCATGGATGTGTCGGAGATGGATTTCCCCGACCAGTCGTTCGACTTCGCCTATTCCCGGGCGGTTTTTCATCACCTGCCCGACCCGCACAAAGCACTGTGTGAAATCGTGAGAGTGCTCAGACCCGGGGGGGCGGTTTATATCGCATTACATCCTTACACCAGTGAAACCGGATGTCTTGATCCTCGCGTTTACACCGACCGGCGCAAGGAAGTGCGGGGCTGGCCGCATCTGCGGAAAGAACTGCAGAATCAGGTGGACCAGCTTAACGCCTATCTCAACAAGCTCAGAATCTCGCAGTGGCAAGAACTCTTTCTGTCCGCGATGCCGGAGGCAGAGTTCATTGTGACGCCTGGAGATCCGTCTTGCGCAGTGGCGGCCGAAGCTCTGCATTCGCAAGGCGAGCTTCTCGACTATTCGGTGGAAGAACTTGCTGCCGGTGAGTTCGTCGCCCTGTGGCAGAAACCCCGTCTCTAAAGCAGGAGACTGGAAGTTTATAGCACCGTATATGCGTGAGTTCTTTGGCGCCAGAAAACCTTAGATTCGGCGGGGGCGTGGAGCAGACAGCCCTGCATCCCCTGGTGGCCCTAGCCTTCTTGGTCGCGGGACTGTGCATCTGTTCGCTGCCGCGAAAACAGGTCGTTCTACCCTTTTTATTCGCTGCCTTCCTGATTCCGGCCGACCAAGTTGTGTTAATCGATCCATTTCACTTCATGACCATGCGAATACTGGTTCTCTTCGGCCTGCTTAGAGTCTTGTGGGCGAAGGGCATCTCGAAGCAGGCCATTCTAGCCGGGGGGGTGAACAGGCTGGACGTGGCGATTCTTGCCTTCGCAGCCTCGAGCGCCATTGCTGGATTGCTCCTCTGGCACGACTGGAAGGCCGTCGTTTTTCAGTCGGGCGAACTCTACAGCGTGGTAGGCGTTTATGTGGTACTACGGTTCCTGATCCGAGAGAAAGAAGATGTGGAACGTACCCTAAAAGCGTTTGCGTGGCTGGCGACGGTCATCGCCGTCATCATGCTCTATGAGCAGGCCAAAGGTTGGAACCCTTACGCTCTGCTGGGCGGCTCGCACGCCCAGGAATTCGCCACCCTCTCGGAGCGCGGGGATCGCTTCCGCGCCACCGGTCCATTTGCCCACCCCATTTTGGCGGGGACCTTCGGCGCGATTTCCATGCCGTTGTTCTTCGCGCTGTGGTGGAAGGAACGCAGAGATCGTGCCGTGGCGGCGCTAGGAATGATTGCGGCCGTCATGATCAGTTTTGCCTCCAACTCCAGTACGCCACTCTTGGCTTTGATCGGCGGCCTTGCCGCACTTTGTTGCTGGCCCCTGCGCAAGTTCATGGGTGTCATCCGCTGGGGCATCGTCGTCGTGCTGATTGCGTTGCACATTGTGATGAAAGCACCCGTCTGGAGCCTGATCTCCCGCGTTGATCTGGTGGGTGGCTCATCGTCGTACCATCGATACCAACTCGTGGATGCCTTCATCCGCCATTTTGGTGATTGGTGCCTGGTCGGGGTGAAAGGAACCGCCGACTGGGGCTGGGACATGTGGGACCTCTCGAACCAGTATGTACTGGTGGGGGAGACCTCTGGTCTGGTTCCGTTTCTGCTTTTCATCACCATTATCGTGCTGGCCTTCAAATACGCTGGACGAGCGCGCCGGATGGCTGCCTGCCGGCGTGACCAGCTTTTCATTTGGGCCATCGGCTGCGCGCTTTTCGCCAATGTGGTGGCGTTCTTCGGGATCTCCTACTTCGATCAAACCATCGTGGCCTGGTACGCGTTACTCGCCATGATCGTGGCGGTCCGAAGGTCGAGTCTCGCAATCTCGTCACAAAACCCGGGCTGGCGCACTGCCGTAAGCAAACCGCCACTTGTATCCGACGAGGAATTCCAGCCTGCAAGTCTGGCCTGCAGTGACTGACGTTTCCATCATTCTCGTCAGCTGGAATGCCAAGACCTACTTGGAAGAGTGTCTGCACTCCTTGAGACAGGCCAGCGGTTCTCTCAGCCGGGAAGTGATTGTAGTCGACAACGGATCTACGGATGGCAGCCCTGAAATGATCAGCGAAAGGTTTCCAGAAGTGATTCTTATCCAGAATGGCACGAACCTGGGATTCGCACGAGCCAATAACATTGGAATCCGCGTCGCCACGGGGAAGTACATTTGCCTGGTCAACTCCGACGTCAACGTGCCTCCGGCCTGTCTGCCGGCCATGTATCGCTATATGGAACAGAACCCAGAGATTGGGCTGCTTGGACCGAGAATGCTGGGCGCCGATGGTAGCCTGAGGCGCTCCACCATGAGGTTCCCGACCATTTGGCACTGTTTTCTGCGTGCAACGGCGCTGGACACCCTGTTTGCGGGTTCTGGAATGTTCGGCGGCTACCTGATGTTTGATTTTCGCTGCGATCGCATTTCCGATGTCGATGTTTTGAATGGTTGGTTCTGGATCGCGCGGAGAAAGGCTCTGGAAACGGTCGGCAGGCTCGACGAACGCTTCTTCATGTATGGCGAAGACATCGATTGGTGCCGGAGCTTTCACAATGAAGGCTGGAGAGTCGTCTACTTCCCCGAGGCCGAGGCCGTGCACTACGGTGGTGCCAGTTCAGCCAATGCACCCGCCCGCTTTTACGTCGAAATGCAGCGGGCAAATTTGCTGTATTGGAAGAAATATCACGGACCAATTTCCGTATTCGTCTACTGGCTGATGGTGTGGTTGAACGGGGCTACCCGCGCCGTTGGCTACGGGTTGGTCTATCTGCTGATCGCCTCGGCTCGTGCCCACGCGCGTTTTGAGATTGGCCGCAACCTCGCAAGTCTTCGATGGCTCATGGGGATATCTCCAGTTATCGAGGCCTAAATTCTCGTGGCGCCGGATCAAAAATACGTTTTGGTGACTGCCGCATACAACGAAGCCGCCTTCCTGCCGACGGTAATTGCCTCGGTCGTGTCGCAAGTACTGCCACCCTATAAATGGGTGATCGTCAGTGATGGTTCGACAGACGGCACAGACGAGATGGTGCGGAAAGCAGCAGGGAAGTGGCCGTTTATCGAGCTGGTATGCGTCACGGAAAGGCACGCCCGCGACTTTGCCGCGCAAGTGAATGCGATCAACATCGGCTTTCAAAGACTAAGCCGCGTCCCATATGAATTCATCGGCAACCTTGATGCCGATATCTCCTTCGACCCTGGCTATTTTCATCAACTGCTCCAGCAGTTTGCAAACGATGCGAATTTAGGGCTCGCTGGCGGCTTCATCTGCGAAGAGAAGAATGGAAGCTTCCAGCCCCGCCCCGCAAACCGTGAGCGCTCGGTTCCGCACGCGGTCCAGTTCTTTCGCCGCCAGTGTTTTGAGGCGATCGGAGGTGCCTACTTGCCATTGAAATATGGCGGCCCCGATTGGCATGCGGAAGTGATGGCGAGAATGCAGGACTGGAAGGTGCAGTCCTTCGCGGACCTGCCGGTTCGTCATCATCGCCCCACCGGAATGGCGAGCGGCGCACTGCGCTACCGCTATGGTCAGGGGAAAATGGATTACTCCTTGGGCAGCTATCCTCCCTTCGAAGTGATCAAGTGCCTGCGCCGTTTCTTCCATCGCCCCGTTGCCCTCGGCGCCGTGGTGAGATTGGTCGGCTTTACCTCTGCCGCCATGCATCGGGAGGAGCTACTTGTGGCGCCTTCGTTTCGCGAGTTTCTTCAGACGGAACAAAAACAGCGTCTCTCGTTGGCTCTGCGGAGAGCATTGTTGCTAGGCCACACAGCGCGGGGCGGTTCGGCATGTTGACGCGCTAGCTATCCTCACAACTCAGAAAACAATGATCGCTCCTCAAGCTGTTGAGAATCCCGAGACAAAAGGGTTGGTAGCGGGTCAGCGCAGGTGCCCAGTGTGCATGGAAGGGCTCGGCAAAAGCTGGCTGACGGCCCCGGACCGCTTTCATGGTGGAACCGCTGAATATCAACTGTTGCGTTGCCCGAGTTGCTCGCTTGGCTGGATACAGGATCCGCCTTCTCCCAAGTGCATGCTTGACCACTACACGGCGGAGTACCACACCGCGGTCGCGAAAGCCGGAGCCGGGCAAGCCCGCTGGAAGCAGCACCGAGAGACTCTCTATCGCTTTAAACAAGCAGGTTCCGTTCTTGATCTAGGCTGCAGCGCAGGGTCGTTCTTAGCAGCGCTCGACCCGGCGGCGTGGCAACGCTCCGGGATCGAAATGTCGGAAGTGCTGGCGGACCGGGCTCGCGAAGTCACCCAAGGGAATATTTTTTCCGGCGATATCATGAGTGCTTCGTTCGCGCCGGGAACCTTCGATGTGGTGACATGCTTCGACGTGCTTGAGCATCTTTATGATCCCCGTGCGGCAGTCGAGCGCGTCTGGCAATGGCTGAAGCCTGGCGGAATCTTCTATTTATTTGTACCCAACATTGAATGCTGGGAAGCGAGGATATTCGGGTCCTACTGGTTCGGACTGGAGCTTCCTCGACACCTCTATCATTTTTCACCCCGGTCGCTGCGGTTCTTGATGAACTCCTGTGGGCTCGACGAGTTGTCATGCATTATGCCAAGCGTGAACTATCTGGGGTACGATGCTCGCTATGTTTGGGAAACCGCTTTTGCCAGACTTGGCCTGAAGTTCCCGCCCCTCGCAGCGGGCTCTTCTCCAGCCTTTCTCTGGAGGATGGTGCGTAAGGCATTCCGCGTGACCCTCGGGGAAGCATTTGGCCGAATGGCGTCTTTCGCAGGAGCCGGACCCGCGATTACCGCCGTGTACCGAAAGCCAGCTTGTGGCCGCTGACTTCTCCATCTGAGGAGGCCCGCTATGTACGAAACCGAATCAAATAGCACGCTTGAAAGGTCCGGTTCGCTACCACCTGAAGTGTTGGCACGTTACTCGGAAACTGCAGCGAACGTGACGAGCCGCACTTTGCTGCCTTGGGGAGAGCACTGCACGGAGTGTGCATGGCCGGCGTGTTATTCGACGTGCGAATTTTATTATGCACGGCCGGACGGCAAGTGCCGCCGTTTTGCCGAGGGCATGGTTCGGGTGGAATGCCCCGAAGCATTAAATACGTACCTCCTGAAGATTCGTTTCCGGCGATGGGCGAAGCTCTGGGCCCCGGGCAATATTTGCCTGAGTTCTCTTGCATCCGCGCACAAGCGGGAACGAAACGACCATGTGCTCGGTTCCTTTCTTTATCGGTTGCCGCTTCCGCGCGCGCTGAGAAACCGACTCACGACCGCTCGCTACAGTCATAAAAAGCGGCAAGCTAGCCGCCTTGCTCCATCCTTAGAGACGCCCACCTGCTTCCTGCTGGAATGCTTCAATCCCGGTCAGCCGGTCTCTCTGTCGTTAACGATGCGATCTGAGGACAAAGGCGCGATTCCCTTCGAGCACTTGATCAATGTCACCCCAGGGTTTCATCGCGTACGAATTCCGTTCGCCGACATCGCCTCTGTACTCGATGTCCGGCGACCTTTTCACGTGGATGTCGTACCCAATGACCTCATGGAGGAAGCAGAGCTTTGCTTTGGAGCGATGGATTTCGTTAGAGAACGCACCGTCCTGACAGAACCCGACAAAAAGCCAGCTGCGATCAAATGTGTTGTGTGGGACCTCGATAACACGTTGTGGGACGGCATCCTGGTGGAAGATGGAATCGATCACCTACGGCTCAAGCGCGGCGTCGCAGAAGTCATTGCCGAGTTGGATCGTCGCGGGATCCTGCATTCCATCGCCAGCAAGAACAATCCGGACGAAGCCCTGGAAGCATTGCGTCGCTTTGGTCTGCATGAGTTCTTCCTCAGCCCGCAGATTTCCTGGCAGCCAAAGAGTGCGGGCATACAAACAATCTGTAGTCGGCTCAATATCGGAATCGATACTCTGCTCTTCATTGACGATTCCAAATTCGAACTGGAAGAGGTCACAATTACCTGCCCTGGCATCCGGGTTGTACCTGCAGATCAGTATCTTCAACTGCCTGATCTGAAGATCTGTCAGGTGCCGGTTACCGCCGAGAGTCAAACCCGTCGTCAGATGTACCGTGTTGAGAATGAAAGGCAGTCGCTGGCGGAGAGCTTCGGGCAAGACTACAACGCCTTCTTGCGCCATTGCCAGATCCACCTGACCGTCCGCCCCTTGGCCGAAGAAAATCTCGAGCGGGTGCACGAACTCACGCAGCGCACCAACCAGATGAACTTCTCCGGCAACCGCTACGACAAAGACCTGCTGAGGACGATCATGGGGAATCCCAGCTTCGATACTTATGTCTTGGCCTGTGACGATCGCTTCGGCAGTTACGGCATTGTCGGATTCTGCCTGGTGGATAACCGGGAGCCCAGGATGACCGATCTAATGTTCAGTTGTCGGGTCCAGTCGAAGCGTGTCGAGCATGCCTTCCTTGCTTTTCTCATTCAGAAGTACCTGGCGCAGTCGAAGAACGACTTTTACGCTAACTACCGGAAAACTCCCCGTAACGCTCCTTCCGGCAAAGTCTTCAGCGATTTGGGCATGGAGGAAATTGAATCGAAGGGCGGCGTGTCTTCGATGGTGTTTCGCAAGGGATGGCCACTTACCCAAGACCGAATTGTCGAGATTACCGTAGAACACGAAAGAGGGGCAATCGTCGAGTCATGAGCCTGCGCGCTGCGGCCGGGAATGTGCGCCGCCAGTTACTTTGCACATTCCATCAACGACGGGTGTCCCTTGGAGACGTAGGGCCGGTCATCTCCTTCACCTTCGATGACTTCCCGCGCACAGCGATGACGGCAGGCGGCGCAATCCTGGAAAGTTTCGGTCTTCGGGGCACCTATTACGTGGCGATGGACCTGATGAATCGTTCGAACGAACTCGGAGAACACTTCCGGAGATCGGACCTTGATGAACTGATCAACCGCGGCCACGAATTGGGCAGCCACACATTCCATCATCTCTCTGCGCGCAGCAGCGACGGTTTAGCGTTTCGAAATGACGCGCTGCGAGGTCGAGATGAACTGTCTTCCATCGCGGGCCGCAGTGCGCAAAACTTTGCTTACCCGTTCGGCGAACTAAGGTTGGCGACAAAGCGGTGCTTGGAGCCGGAGATGAGCAGTTGTCGCGGTATCTTTCCGGGCATTCATCACGGCGTTGTGGATCTCAACTTGCTTCGGGCGAACAGCTTATACGGAGACATGCCCCAGCTGGCTGCTGCGACTAACTTGATCGCGCACAATCGGGAAGGCCGCGGATGGCTCGTCTTCTACACCCACGATGTCTGCGAGCATCCCTCCCCATATGGGTGTACTTCGGAGTTGCTGCAGGCCGTGGTGCTCGAAGCATCCCGAAGTGCACGAATCATGACCGTGAGCGCTGTCGTCGATCAGATTATCCCGAATTCTCACCTTTCTCCTCACAGGGGGGCGGTTTGCAGCCTCTGAAGATTTTCGTTGCCATCGCGAACTACGGAACCGGGAACGATAAGTACCTCGGCAGCGTGATCGAAGAATATCGCGCTATGCGATCGTTCGCAGTAGACATTGCAGTGGTTTCAAATGTGCGGAAATCTCTTTCCCCCGGGATCGAATTGATTGTCGTGAACCTGCAAGGAAGAGACCCTTGGTCACTCCCTTTCGAACATAAGGCGCTCCTCGCCGGGAAGGTCCACAACTACGATCTCTTCATTTATTCCGAAGACGACATGCTGATCACGGAACGCAATATTCGCGCCTTCA
>Ga0335085_10002920_pt1 | contig 30749 bp, 30 predicted proteins | sample Lox_Sample_45_FD_206712 | JGI IMG/M metagenome (GOLD analysis project Ga0335085, IMG submission 206712) | Soil microbial communities from Loxahatchee National Wildlife Refuge, Florida, United States - Lox_Sample_4.5 | ecosystem: Environmental > Terrestrial > Soil > Wetlands | place: USA... | reverse complement strand
CGGAGTTTCCGATATCCTCACCCGGGGGGGCACCATCCTGGGCTCCTCCAATAAGGACAATCCCTTCCACATGGTGGCAAAGGACGCCTCAGGCAAGGTCTATTCCCGTGACCGCAGCAAGGACATCCCGAAGAACCTGAAGCGCGAGGGCATCGAGGCCCTGGTGGTTTTGGGGGGCGACGGCAGTATGACGGTGGCCAACAAGCTTTCCCGGATGGGCCTGAAAATCGTGGGCGTTCCTAAGACCATCGACAACGACCTGGTAGGGACGGACCAGACCTTCGGTTACGACACTGCGGTTTCGGTGGCTACCGAGGCCATCGACCGGCTCCATACGGTGGCCGATTCGCACCACCGGGTCATGATCGTCGAGGTCATGGGGCGCTACGCCGGGTGGCTGGCCCTGGGGGCCGGCATCGCGGGCGGTGGCGACATCATCCTGATTCCCGAAATTCCCTTCGACGAGAAGAAGGTCGGGGAGGCCATTTGGGCCCGCCGAAAAAAAGGAAAGAAGAGCAGTATCATTGTTATCGCCGAGGGCGCCCATCCTAAGGGCGGCAAAATGGTCATCGACCAGATCAACCCCCTTTCGGCCGAGCGGGTCCGTTTGGGCGGCATCAGCCGGGAGCTGGCGCATCACTTGGAAGCCAAGTCGGGTATCGAAACCCGGTCAGTTATCCTGGGCCACGTGGTGCGGGGCGGCACCCCTACGGCCTTCGACCGGAATTTGGCCACCCTTTTTGGGGTTCATGCCATGGAATTGGTCCTGAAGGGTCAGTTTGGCCGGATGGTCGCCTTGAAGAACACCAAGATGGCTTCCGTGCCCCTTTCCCAAGTCGGCGGCAAATGCCGCAAAGTTCCCTTGGACCATGAATGGATCCAGGCGGCCAAAAAAATCGGTGTCGAGTTCGGGGTTTGACTAAAAACAGTTTTGAGTGTTAAGTTTTGAATTTTGAGTTATTGTCATTTTTCATTTTGGGTTCAAAATGAAAATTCAACAACCCATAACTGAAAACTCAGAACTCAAAACTCCAAGGAGCTTGATAAATTGACGGCCGATGAACTTATCAAGCTCCTTGGCTTAAAGCCCCATCCTGAGGGTGGCTATTACCGGGAAACCTACCGCAGCGCCACCCCCATTCCGGCCTCCGATCCACGGCGGGTTTATTCCACCGCCATTTACTACCTATTGGTCCCCGGAGCGGTTTCCAAACTGCACCGGCTGGGGGCGGACGAGGTCTTCCATTTTTACCTGGGCGATCCGGTCACCTGGGTCCTGTTGGGAGCGGATGGAAGGATGGGAAAAGTCACGCTGGGACCGAACCTCGCCAAAGGCCACCAGTTTCAGATGGTCGTTCCGGCAGGGACCTGGTTCGGGGGCTTCCTCAACGAGGGCGGAAAGTTCGCCCTGATGGGGACCACCGTGGCCCCGGGTTTTGAGTTCGAGGACTTTGAAATCGGCAAGCGGGAAACGCTTTTAAAGGCCTTTCCGAGGGCCGAAAAAGAGATTTTCGACCTGACTTGAAACTTGGAAGCGGTTGAAATAGTAATACATAGCGATTCTCGATATTTAATTTCCAAGGAGGAGAAGGTGAAAAAGCTTTTGGCGGTTTTGTTGGCGTTGGGGTTGGCGGCGGCTTACTCGGCGGCCCGGGCCGAGGATATGAAGATGGATATGGACGGTAAAGCCAAAAAAGAAACCCTCACGGGAACCCTAGTGGATGTGGCCTGTTATTTGGACGACGGCGACACCGGGAACGATCACGGCGGCATGAAAGCCTGCGGCACCGAATGCCTCAAGGGCGGCAGTCCGGCGGGGCTGCTGGTGGGCAAGAAACTTTATATCCTCGCTTTTCCGGCCCCGGTTTTCGAAAATTATGTCGGTCAAAAAATGGAATTGACGGGCACGGTTTACGGAGAAACCAACCTGATCCCCGTCAAGGCCGCGGTGGTGGACAAAGACGGCAAGAAGAAGGATGTCAACATCAAGGGCAAGGCGATGATGTAACGACAGCTATCAGCTGTCAGTTGTCCGCTATCAGTTAAGAAAACAGAAAAAGCCTTGTTGCGGAGCATGCCGCGGCGGGGCTTTTTTATTTCCCGGCATCGGAACCGACGGTAGAATGCCCTCGTCATGGCAACCTTAACCTCCTCCCAACTGAAGCAATTCCTTTCCGTAGCCCGCCAGGCCGCCCAAAAGGGCGGGCAAAGGGCTCTCAAGTACTTCCGTAAAAACGTTACCGTGATCAAGAAGGTGGACCGGTCGCCCGTGACCCGGGCCGACCGCGAGGCGGAAAAGATCATCCGGGCCATTCTTCATAAAGCCTTCCCGGCCCACCAGTTGTGCGGCGAGGAATTTGGGTGGGATAAGAACCTGAAAGCCGATTTCAAATGGTGGATTGACCCGGTGGACGGAACCCGCCAGTTCATCCGGGGGATTCCTTTTTGGGGAACCTTGATCGCCCTGGAATACCGGGGGGAAGTGGTAGCTGGCGTCATCCATCATCCCACCATGGGTTATACCCTCTGGGCGGGCAAGGGCCTGGGATGCTTCGCGGATTCGACAGGCACACCGCATGCCAACGGTAAAAGGGTCCATGTCTCCAAAATCCCCGACCTCAAGGGCGGCACCCTTACTTACGGAGGCTTGCGGTTGACCCCACCCTCCTACCGGAAGAGACTGACGGACCTGATCGCCACCTGTTACGACGACCGGGGTTTTGGGGACTGCTTTGGCCATGTTTTGGTGGCCACGGGCCAGGTTGAGGCCATGCTGGACCCGGTGGTGAAACCTTATGACGTGGCGGCCATCAAGATTTGCGTGGAAGAAGCTGGCGGCCGGTTTACCGACCTCAAGGGCAGGTCAACCATTTACGGGGGCAACGCCCTTTCCAGCAACGGTCTGGTGCATCCCCGAATCCTCAAGGCCATAGGTTAAATAAAAGGTTTATAATGTTTTGAAACCTTCGGTTTTAAAAGGTTTGAAACTCCTAACTTCTAACTCCTAATTCCTAACTTTCTTTTCTTTAAGGAGGCACCATGGGCAACTGGCATGACGCTCACAGCCTTATCAGCATCGTTGTGGTCGGGATTCTGACGGGGTGGCTGGCCAGCAAACTGGTCCATGGTAAGGGGATGGGCATCATTCCCGACATGGTGGTCGGAATCCTGGGGGCCCTTCTGGGCGGCTTCCTCGCGAACTTCTTCCATATCCCCATGGACAATTGGCTCGAAACCTTCGGCGTTTACGTTTTGGGGGCGGTTGTATTATTGGTCGGCATTCGTTTGTTAAAACCGTCGAATTAACGGACAAACCATGTATGTTCCGACGTCTTTCCGGGAAGAGAACCCCGGGAAACTCCAAGAATTCATCAAAACCTACAACTTTGGTACGATCTGTTCCGGATCAGATGGTGATTTAAAGGCCAGTCACCTTCCTTTTCTGCTGGAAGAAAAAGCCGGAGGCCAGGGAAAATTGACGGGCCATATGGCGAAGGCCAATGACCATTGGCAGTCCCTCGCGGGAAAAGAAGTCCTAGTCGTCTTCCAGGGCCCCCATGCCTATATCTCCCCGGCTTGGTATGAGGAGCCCGATACGGTTCCAACCTGGAACTATGTGGCGGCCCATGTATACGGAAAGTACGTGCCGGTAACGGAAGAAGGGAAGCTCCGCGAAATCCTGGAAAAGATGGTCGGGTTTTACGAAACCGGAATGCCCGAACCCTGGAACATGGAAAGCCTATCGAAACCCTTTTTGGAAAAAATGTTGAAGGCGATTGTGGGTTTTGAAATCGATATACAGCGCATCGAAGGGAAGTGGAAACTCAGCCAAAACCATCCGGAGGCGAGGCGTCAGAAGGTGGTCCGGGCCCTTCAAAACCAGGGCAAGCCGAACGCCTTGGAGATCGCCAAACTGATGTCTCAAAAGGATAGAACGTGATCTACAAAAAGAAAGTCGTCGTGGTCATGCCGGCCTATAACGCGGCCAAGACCTTGAAGAAGACTTACGATGAAATCGACCGGGATATCGTGGACGATATCATCCTGGTGGACGACGCCAGCCGGGACGATACCCCTAAGCTGGCCAAGAAGCTGAGAATCCATACCTTTATCCACCCCAAAAACCGGGGTTATGGGGGCAACCAAAAGACCTGTTACGCCGCGGCACTCAAACTCAAGGCCGACATCGTCATCATGTTGCATCCGGATTACCAGTACACGCCCAAATTGATCCCCTCCATGGCTTACCTGTTGGCGAGCGGGGAATATGACGTGGCGTTGGGGTCCCGCATCCTGGGCGGTCAGGCCCTCAAAGGTGGCATGCCACTTTACAAATACATCAGCAACCGCTTTTTGACATTCACACAGAATGTCCTCATGGGCGCCAAACTCTCCGAATACCACACTGGCTATCGGGCCTTTACCCGCAAGGTTCTGGAAGCTATCCCTATGGAAAAGAACTCCGACGACTTTATTTTCGATAACCAAATGCTCTCGCAGATTCATTACCTGGGTTTCCGCATCGCCGAAGTCACCTGCCCTGCCAAGTATTTCGCCGAGGCTTCCTCCATCAATTTTGTCCGCAGCAGCAAGTATGGCTTGGGTTGTCTTTGGACGGCCCTCCAGTTCCGCCTGAGCAAAATGGGATTTAGATTTAATTTATTTAGGTTTGATAAAATGAAAAAATAATTGTTCTACGATGGGAAAAGAATATGAAAAAGGTTTTTTTGCAATGCCTGTTTGTTTTTAGTCTTTTGTCCTTAGGGTCTGTGGTTTTGGGCCAAGTGAACTATCTTCCGGATCGTTATCAGTTAAGCCTTGATGCTAATGGAAATGTCCCGCCGAATTTTTGGTCTTACGAGATTCCATTTAAACCGGTCACCGAGTCTCTGACGTTCATCAATACCCGCCTAAATTTGCCAGAACAAAAGAAAATCGATCTTATTTCAGAAAAAGAAGACGTTGATGGTGGCGGCGATCCGACTCAATACAATCAGGACAAGAAGAAGGTTGATGACTTGATCCAAATCCTCGCCCAAGGTGGGGTCACTTTGGAAGATGATGAACGTACTGCGAGAACCGCAGATGTAAATGTCGCCGAATTTGATGTGAACAAGATCGGGGACAGTAATCTTTATCTTTGGAACATCGGTGATTTAAGTTTCTTGGTGAATCCTTTGAGGCCGACCCAAGTAATTTCTCTCGGCTTCGATAATGATACTGAGGAGTACCTTGATTCCGCCAAGGCGCAGATGCTCGGGCCTAATGTTTATCGAGTCTTTTGCAATATCGGCGGCCGTGGCAATGGCTGCGGTGCCGGCACCCTTTTGTGGCTGTCAATTTTTGATATCGATTTTAACCACTCAACCTGGGTGCGAACTGACTTTGACAATATTTCCTATGTGGCTGACCTCAACAAGGATGGGAAATACGAACTAGTGCTTGATCCGCCCGTTGTTGGTGACATCTATTTTCCTTGGGTCTACGGTTGGGATGGGACGAAATGGGTGGATCGCAGAGCCGAATTCTGGCCGCAATACGAAAACGGCCAATTAAGCCCTGAAGGCTTTTGCAATTTAGGCCCCGCCGTCACCATTTTGGACGGCTTAAATCAAGCCATCCAAAACAAGGAACCCCTTCGATATTGGAAAGTTGCGGAAGAAGCCGTGCTGCCGAAAGGGCAGGTTTCCGAATATTTGAGTTCTGCAAATAAATCCTTAGCCTCCAAGGATTATGCCTCCGCAATCGCCGACTACCAAAAAGCCTTACTGCTGGGCAACTCTAACGCCAAGATTTATGTCGATCTGGGGTATACCTATATCCTCAACGGCCAGATGGTGGAGGCGCAGAATGCTCTGGCCCATGCGATTGCTTGGGATAATAAGTCCTCTTTAGCCCATTACAACTTAGCACTTTGCGATTGGGTCTTCAGGGGTGGAGGAAATGACAAGAGAGTTGCCAACGCCGCTTTAGAAATGGTAAAGGCTTTGGATTTGGATCCTTCTCTTAAAGTTATGGCTCTTCAAACGCCTAATTTGAGGGGGTTGTTGTATACACCCGAGTTCCAATTCGCCTTGTTTTGGAGAAATCGTCAAATCCCTGATGATTTTTTGAAAACATTCCCGAACATCCCGTTCGTGGATTGGGCGGGCCAAACGTTTGTTTTCCTTCAAAACCCAGGGAAGGGTGTCAATGTTTGGGAAGATAGCTCTGCCCTAAAACCAGTCTCCAGTGCTGTGACTTTACAAGGACGAACCTTTAAGGTTCTGGGGCCTATCAAGGATTTTGATCCTAAACAAGAACTTAAGCCTCAAACTTTTCATATTCGAATGCTTGATGACGGCCATCGTTACATTATTCATAACGAGAAGTTTGTTGGTTGTGCTGGTATTGCTCCATACCAGGATTACGTAACGGCGAAAGATAAATGGTTAGGCCACGACCTTTGGTGTGTCTCACAACAACCGGTGACTTTGGAAAAGGGGACAAGGCTCTCCAAAATGGAAAAGGTAACGGTGACGGACATACAACTAGCTGATCGTTCGGGGTTACCAATCCGCCTATTCTTGAAAAATTCTTCGGGAGTGACGGATTCCATCGGAGTTCGTATGGATTTCACCAATTCGGAAGAATTGTTTTTTTTGAACCCATCAGGCAAATCAAGCTGGTGGTATTCAGATTATTATTGGAAAAAGATTGAATCGGGCGAAGAGGGATTTAATTATTTCTGCAACCTCTTCACGGATAAGGATCCAGTAGCAATGCTGAAAGAGTACCTTTCACAAACAACGGTTATTCCTAATCCCTGAACCCTTCTACGATTGGGGGCACTATGTCTAAGCTTATCCTAGCCATTGACCAAGGCACCACTGGCACCCGAACCTATCTCTTCGACCATTCGGGCAAGGTGGTTGGAAGCGCCTACCAAGAATTTACCCAGTTTTTTCCCAAGCCCGGCTGGGTGGAGCATGACGCTAATGAGATATGGCGGACAGTCGAAGAAACAGGGAAGAAGGCCCTCAAATCGGCGGGGGTAAAGCCCTCCCAAGTAAGGGCCATCGGCATCACCAACCAGCGGGAAACCACGGTCCTATGGGACCGAAAGACCGGCAAACCCATCCATCGCGCCATTGTCTGGCAATGCCGCCGAACAGCCCACCGATGCGACCAACTCAAGGCCCAGGGCAGGGAAAAACTTTTTTTAAACAAGACTGGCCTGGTAATTGACGCCTATTTTTCCGGGACCAAGGTGGAATGGCTTCTCCAAAACGTGCCAGGTGCTGCCAAAAGGGCAGCTAGGGGCGAACTAACTTTTGGGACTATTGATACATGGCTTTTATGGAACCTTACGGATGGCAGGTCGCACGTCACTGATTACTCCAATGCCTCCCGAACACTCCTTTTTAATATCCGCACCAAGCAATGGGACCGGCAATTACTGGAAATCCTCAATGTTCCGCCCTCCCTACTGCCCAATGTCCAAGCTTCGGCCAGCCAGTTTGGGGTTACCTCGGCACGTAGTTACCTGGGTGCAGGAATTCCCATTACCGGTATCGCGGGTGACCAACAAGCGGCCCTTTTCGGCCAGGGTTGCCATGAGCCCGGGACCCTCAAAAACACTTATGGAACGGGTTGTTTCCTTTTATTGAACTTGGGCAAGAAACACATCCTTTCGAAGAACAAGCTCCTGACTACCCTGGCCTGCGACGGCAAGGGCCAACCGGTTTATGCCCTGGAAGGGGCCGTTTTTATCGGCGGCGCGGCCATTCAATGGATTCGTGATGGGTTACAACTCATTAAGACTTCATCTGAATCGGAAGCCGTGGCCAAGAAAGTTCCTGATACAGGAGGGGTTTACCTGGTGCCGGCTTTCGTGGGGTTGGGCGCGCCTTATTGGGATGCCCATGCGCGCGGCGCTTTGGTGGGAATAACACGGGGAACCAAGAAAGAACATGTAGTCCGGGCGACGTTAGAATCCATGGCTTATCAAAGCCGCGATTTAGTGGATGCCATGTTGAAGGATTCCCATTTGAAGCTAAAAGAACTCCGGGTTGATGGCGGAGCCTGCAAGAACAACATTCTCATGCAATTCCAAGCCGATATCCTCAAAGTCAATATTAACCGCCCGAAGGTGGTGGAAACCACCGCCATGGGCGCAGCCTTTCTGGCGGGATTGCAGGTGGGTTATTGGAAGAATAGCGCTGAAATTCAAAGGATCCGAAAAGTCGATAGGGTCTTCCGACACCGAATGAAAGAAGCTGCTAGGAATCAATTGTGGAAAGGTTGGAAAACAGCAGTCCATCAGGTTCTTATAAACTGATTTACTTCGAGGCGGTTTCCTTGAAGGACTGATGGATAGCATCCAAGATTTGATTTTCCTCAAGGGTTGTCGCCCGGACGTCCATCGATGAATTTTTTCCAACTACCTGCGGATTGATCTCAATGACTTTCAACAAAGTTTCCTCGCCCTGGGGAATGATGTGCAGTTGGAAGTCCGCAGCGAAGTCCACGGGCCGTCCCAGCCAATCTGTATAAACCCTCGTCTTGCAAATCGGCGTCCGGTTGCAACTCACGTAAACATCGTTCTCGTTCACGGGGTTCTTGAAAATTTTTATTTCGTCCGGATGTTTGCGACCCTTCCAATACAACGTGTAGTCCGGCGGGACATCGGCACGGTCCTGGAAAATTTCCTGGGGATGATTTTTGAAAAGATCGTTGATGGCGCTCTGGACCTCATAAACCGACCTCTCGTAAACCATCTCAGTGGGAAGGGGTTGGGGGAGGGGATGAGTGTTGACGGCTAGCTGATGACCGCAGCCGGAAAGCCCCAAAACCACCCCAAATAGGCCAAATTTAAGGGTTTTTTCGGTCTTTGAAGCCTTCAAAATCCACCTCCCCTTCTTAGAAATTCCCAAAACCGGCCGCATTTTACACCGTTCTGACGTTCCAGCCCCATGTAAAATCCGCTATTTTTCAGGAGAATCCGCTTGACGGGGCCCCAAAGTGGCCCAATAATGGCGTGAAGTGGGAAGTAGTGGGGAATAGTGGGAAAAATGCAAAAACCCCTTATTTTCTAATCAAAATCTGAGATCGCCACCCCTCTTCGCCAAGACTTCGGGGGACAAGCGCCGCAAATGTGGACGGCTAGGGAGAGCAAGTGTTTCGAGGGATCTTTCACAACTCAGTGGATGAGAAGGGACGCACGAGCATTCCCGCGCGGTTCCGCGAACAAATCCGTGAAAGCCACGAGACTCCGCTGGTTTTAACCCTGGGCTTCGACCAATGCCTTTTCCTCTATCCCATGGACGCCTGGAAAAAGATCGAGGAGAAGCTCTCCTCCCTGGACACCTTGAACGCGGAAGTCCGACAGTTTCAAAGGACGATTTTGAAGGCCACCGACGAGGTGGACATGGACCAGCAAGGACGAATCGTGATCTCCCCCGTGCTCCGCAAGGAAGCGGGCATCGGCAAGAACATCGTGGTGGTGGGGATGCTGCACCGCATCGAGATTTGGGACAAAGAGAAATACGAGAACTACCACGCGCAGACGACGCAATCGCTTGAGTTGTTAGGACAAAAGCTCTCTGACAAGGGCATTCAATCGCTGACGCTTTAACCAGGACCGGCGGGCGACCCTGCAAGGCACCCGGCCCGGCCCCAGGCAGCCTCGGAGGTTGGGGATGGAAATCGGCATCGAGATAAAAGAAAGGTTCTCCCTGGTCCACGTCAACGGGGACATGAGCGAGGACGACCTGAGCAAGCTGGGCAACGCGATCGAAACATTGATGAAAAAGGGATATATGCACGTGGTGCTGGATTTGACCGACGTTTCTTCCATGAACGCCAAAGGGTTGGGGGCCCTGGTCAACCACTGGACCCACGTGCGCTTCAGGAGGGGGGATCTCCGCATTGTGGGGCTCAACAGCCGCCTCATGCACCTGTTCAGGGTCATGGGCGTGGACGCCCTCTTCGACGTCTATCAGGACGTTCACGAAATGATGGAGAAGACCGGGCGTATGCCCGCGATCGCTTAAGGAGAGCAAATTGGCTGTTTACGCAACCAACGAAACTATCACCGTCCTGAGGCTGTCGGGGGATGTCAGCGTTTCCGACATGGACGGGTTGCTGAGCAAGATGACGGGTCTGGTTTTGGAGAACAAGAACAAGATCGTTTTGAATCTTCGCCAAGTGAAGCACGTTTCACTCAACGCCATTTCCATGCTGGCCGAAAGAAACCAGCGATTCAAAGCCCTGGGCGGGGAAATTAAATTGGCAGGCCTGATTCCTTACGTGGCCAACCTCTTCAAACTGGTGGGTGCCTATTCCAGTTTCGACGTGGTGTTGGATGAGGAAGAAGCCGTCGCCCGTTTTGAAAGCTGAACAAGTCCATTTACCGGTCCTTTTAAAGGAAACAGTGGAATGGTTGTCCCCGCCTCCCGACGGGGTCGTGCTGGATATGACGGTCGGGATGGGCGGCCACTCGCAGGAGTTGTTGAAACGCCTGCCCCATGGCCGTCTGGTTGGGTTGGACCAGGATGTCGATGCCCTTCAACACGCTGGCCGAGCACTCAGGACAGACCCCCGGGTCTCCCTGTTCAAGGCTAACTTCGCCGATGTCCTGTGGGTGCTGAGAGATCTCTCGATCAGCGAGGTGGACAGCGTGTTGATGGATATTGGCGTATCCTCACTCCAATTGGACAGGGCCGAGCGCGGTTTTTCCTTCAGCCAGGAAGGTCCCCTGGACATGCGCATGGACGCCCACGCGGGCCACACGGCCGCCTGGGTCGTCAACACCTACCCCGAAGAAAAACTCTCCAAAGTCATTTTTGAATACGGCGAGGAGCACAAAGCCCGCGCCCTGGCCCGCGCCATCGTCAAGGCCCGCGAGCAAAAACACATCGAAACCACCGCCGAGCTGGCCGCCATCGCCCTCCGGGTCTGCGGCAAGCCCCGCGCTAAACGGGGCGAGCATTCCCGCCACCCGGCCACCCGCCTGTTCCAGGCCATCCGCATCGAGGTCAACCACGAGCTGGAAGTGCTGGAAAAGGGCATGAAAACCGCCGTCCAGTTCCTCAAGCCCGGTGGCCGCATCGCCGTCATCACCTTCCATTCGCTCGAAGACCGCATGGTCAAACAGTACTTCAAGACCGAAGCCACCGACTGCCTCTGTCCTCCCGATATTCCCCAGTGCGTCTGCGGCCACAAGGCCTCGCTCAAGATCCTCACCGGAAAGCCGGTCACGGCTTCCGAAGAGGAACTAAACCAAAACCCCCGGGCCCGCAGCGCCAAGCTAAGGGTGGCGGAAAAGCTTCAGCCCTCAGCTGTCAGCTCTCGGCCGTCAGCTTGAAAGGCAACGACTAAATCATGCAAACGGCGGAAACGATCAACGTGGGAATGAAAAAGGCGGGGGAAATCCTCGACGCGGGGCTTTTTTGGCGCGGCAACCTGGCCAAGGCCGTCAAGCGGCGGGATTTCAAGGGCACCCTCTGGGGCGTGATGGCCCTGAGCTTCCTCCTCTTCTTCTACGTCTGGCAGCACATGCAGGTGGTCAAACTGGGATACGAGGTGCAAGGGCTCAAGATGGAAAAACAACAGCTCACCAACCAGTACTACTACCTCAAGTACCAGATGTACGACGTGAACAGCCTGCCGCGGGTGGAAAAGGTCGCCCGGGAACAGCTGGGCATGGTGACGCCCCGCACCGACCAGATCGTGATATTGGATGACAGCTCCACCTTCACGCCGAAGTGGTTCATGTTCTGGACCAACACCATGAAGAAATCGGACAAATGACAAAGGCAATGGAGCCACAGATGCACACGGATACATACAGATGGGGAAACGGCAAAGAAAAAAGGATTCATTCTTTTTGCTTTATCTGTGTTCATCTGTGTTCATCTGTGGCTAAAAAAATTAATTGTTGTTTTGAATCCGTGGTTTCTTTGGAGGCTTTGTGAGTGGTTTGAAAAACTACAATCAACTGCAAAAACGCCTCCTGCTCCTGGAGGCCGTCATCCTGGGGGCCGTGCTTTGCGTGGAGGGCCGCCTGGTCTACCTGCAAGTCTTCAAGCATTCCGAGTTTCGCCAGTTGGCCTACCACCAGCAATACACCCCCAAGGAAACCAAGCCGTCCCGCGGCGTCATCGAGGACCGGTCGGGAGCCCTGCTGGCCATGAACATCGATCTCTTTAACGTGTGCGCCCATCCCAACCTGATCACCGACAAAGCAGGCACGGCGGCGGCCCTTTCCCGGGCCCTGGGGTTGCCCTATGGCGAGATGCTCTCCAAGGTCTCGGGCGACAAGCCCTTCGTCTGGATCGCCCGCCAGGTGCCCTATGAAAGGTCCGAGGCGGTGGAAAGCATGAAACTGGAGGGGGTGGAGGCCACCCGGGAACAGCGGCGCTTTTACCCCGACCATGAGATGGCCGCCCACGTGCTGGGGTTCGCGGGCATCGACAACCAGGGCCTGAACGGGCTTGAGAAACACTTCGACGGCGCCCTGACCGGCAAAAAGGGGCTGGAGATGTCCGAGAGGGACGCCCGGGGACGGGTGGTGCTCTCCGACAACAAATCCGTCAAAAGCAGCGTGGACGGCCTGAATGTGGTCACCACGCTGGACACCACCATCCAGCACATCGCCCAGGTGGAATTGGGAAAGGCCTTCGACAAATACCGCTGCAAGGCGGCTTCGATCATCGTGATGGACCCCCATACGGGTGAAATCCTGGCCATGTCCGACTATCCCAGCTTCGATCCCAACCATTTCACCGCCTATCCCAAGGAAAACTGGAACAACCGGGTGGTCAACGAGCAGTTTGAGCCGGGCAGCACCTTCAAACTGGTGGCGGCGGCGGGCGCGCTGGAGGAAGGGGCGGTCGCCGAGGACGACAAGTTCTTCTGCGAGAACGGTGCCTACCACACCGACTACGGCCGCACCGTATCGGACCACGAAAAGTACGGCTGGTTGACCTTTAGGGAAGTCTTCGGTTATTCCAGCAACATCGGCATGGTGAAAGTGGCCGCCAAACTGGGCGAGAAAAACCTGTACCACTATTGCGAGCAGTTCGGTTTTGGCATCCCCTCCGGTATCGACCTGCCGGGGGAGGCCGAGGGAACCCTGCGTCCCTTGGCCAAATGGAGCGGGCTTTCCATGACCACCATCCCCTACGGCTACGAGGTTTCCGCCACACCCATCCAGATCCTGGACGCCTACGCGGCCATCGCCAACGGTGGGGTCATGATGAAGCCCCATATCGTTAAGGCCCTGGAAACCCAGGACGGCCGGGTGGTCAAGGAATTCGGCCCCAAGAAACTGCGCCGGGTCTGCTCCACCAAGACGGCCAAGCGATTGACCGAAATGATGAAGTGGGTGGTGGAAAAAGGAACAGGCACGGCGGTGGCCCTTCCTTCCTATGAGATTGCGGGTAAGACCGGTACGGCCTACAAGTTCATGAACGGGCATTACTCCAAATACAACTACGTCTCTTCCTTCGTGGGTTTCGTTCCGGCGGAAAACCCCAAGTTTGTCATCTACGTCTCACTGGACGACCCCCGGGGCATCTACTGGGGCGGTTATACCGCCGGGCCGGTCTTCAAGGAGGTGGCCAAGCGGGCCCTGGTGTACGACCTGGTGCCCGGTACGGACCAGGCCCAGACCATTATCGGCCTCGCCCAGGCCGCCCACGCGGTTCCTGCTTTCAGCGGCCTTACCCGCGAGCAATGTAAGTGGCTGGCCCAGCGGCAGGGCCTCAAGATCAAGTTCGACGGCAAGGGGGAGCGGGTGACCGCCCAGTCCCAACCCGCGGGAGAAGCCCTGCCCACGGAGAACAACAAACCCGTGAAGCTGGTATTGACCCTGGGCGAGCCGCCGGTCGAAACGGCCAAGGGTGTCATGCCCGAGCTCCGGGGCAAAACCAAACGCCAAGCCCTGGCTCTCCTGGCCCCCTTAGGCGTGCAAGTGAACTTCAAGGGCCAAGGCGTGGTGCGATCCCAGTTTCCGCCGGCAGGCCGGACGGTTCAAAACGGCACGCCCTGCGACCTGGGCTGCGACCTGCCGGTGGCCAATACGGCCGCCATGGCCCGGGGAGGGAATTCTTGAAATTCTTGAATCTCTCCAAAAAACTCAAGGGCGCGAAGGTTGTGGGGAAGGGCAATCCGACCCTGACCGGCATCGCGGAAAACTCCAAGGCCGCCCAACCGGGCGAGCTTTTCGTCTGCATCCCGGGGGCCAAGGCCGACGGGCGGGCCTATGCCGAGGAAGCGGTTGAGTTGGGCGCGCGGGCGGTGGTAGTGCAGGACGACCCCTTGAAGGGCCTGGATGTGCCCCAGTTGGTGGTCAAGGACAGCCGGGAAGCCCTGGCCCGCCTGGCCCATCTTTATTACGCTGAGCCCTCGAAAAAGGTCAAAACCATCGGGGTGACCGGTACCAAAGGCAAGACCACCACGACCTACCTGATCCGTTCCATCCTGGAGGCGGCCGGGCAGCCGGCGGGCCTGGTCGGCACCATCGCCTACCAGATCGGCTCCAAAAGCTACGAGGCCAGCAACACTACCCCCTCCTCCCTGACCCTGGTGAAACTCCTGGACGAGATGCGCCGGGCCAAATGCAAGTGGGCGGTCATGGAGGTTTCTTCCCACGCCCTGGAAATGAAGCGGGTATTGGGCATCGAATTCGCCGGGGCGGTCTTTACCAACCTTGGCCGGGACCACTTGGACTATCACAAGAATTTCACCAACTATTTTCACGCCAAGCGCCGCCTTTTCACGGAGTTCAAGACCCTCAAGGCCCGCGCGGTCAATGCCGACGACCCCTACGGCCAAAAACTGCTCAAGGAACTCAGGTTCAAGGCCGTGGGCTACGGGATCAAAGCCAAGTGCGCCTATCAAGCCACCCGCGTGGAACATAAGCCGGGCCTCATTCGCTTCGAGGTGCAGGGGCGTCCCTTTGAAGCCCCCTTGACGGGGCTCTTCAATATTTATAACTCCCTGGCCGCCATCGCGGTCCTGAGGGAACTAGGGCTTCCCTGGGAAGCCCTTCAGGAAGGGTTGAGGAACGCCCCCGCGGTACCGGGCCGTTTCGAGAAGGTTTCGGCGGGGCAGGATTTCACGGTGCTGGTGGATTACGCCCACACTCCCGACGCCCTGAAACAGGCCCTCATCGCCTCCCGGGAGATCCTGGGCAAGAAGAGCCACCACAAGCTCATCTCGGTCTTCGGTTGCGGCGGAGACCGGGATAAGACCAAGAGGCCCCTCATGGGAAAGATTTCCTCCCAATTGGCGGACCTGACAGTGGTGACCTCGGACAATCCCCGCACGGAAAACCCATCGGCCATCCTGGAGGACATCCTCAGGGGCATCCCCCATCCCTTGATGCAAAACGGCCACCGCCGGGTCTGGGTGGAAGAGGAACGCGGTGCCGCCATCCAAAAGGCCCTGTCCATGGCGCACAAGGGGGACCTGGTCCTGATCGCGGGCAAGGGGCACGAGACCTACCAGATCATCGGCAACGAAAAGCACCATTTCGACGACCGGGAAGTCGCGAAAGAGATCTTGAAGAAACTGAGCCACGGATGAACACGGATAAACACGGATCTAAAAAAAGGATTTTTGGGGAAAAAGCCAAGGGCGCAAGGCTTTTTAAAAATTCTTATCCGTGTGCATCCGTGTGCATCCGTGGCTAAAGGTCTTCGATGCTGCCGTGGACGCTGAGGGAAGTTGCCGCCTTGGTCAATGGGAGGCTGGTGAAGGGGGAGGGTGAAATAAAAATAACGGGTGTGTCCCACGACACCCGCAACGTGAAACGGGGGGATCTCTTCACGGCCATCGTGGGGGCCCGGTTGGACGGCCACCGGTTCCTTAAACAAGCGGCGGCCAGGGGCGCCAAAGCGGCGCTGGTTTCCAAGGTGGTGCCGGCTTCGCTGCCGCAAATTGTGGTGAAGGACACCACGGCGGCCCTGGGCCAAATGGGGAAGGCCCAAAGGCTGCAATGGAACGGGCTGGTGATAGCGGTGACGGGCAGCGTGGGAAAGACAACGGTCAAGGACATGACCGCCCACCTGCTGAAAGGTTCCTTCCGGGTTCTGAAGACCCAGGGGAACCTGAATAACCAGTGGGGCCTGCCGCTGACCCTTTTGAAGCTGACGGCGGAACACCAGGCGGCGGTAGTGGAAATCGGGATCAACCACCCGGGTGAAATGGAGGGACTCTCTGAGATCGCCCGGCCCGACGTGGCGGTGGTGACGGCCATCGGGGAAGCGCATTTGGGGTTTTTCAAGGACCGCCGGCATCTGGCGGTGGAGAAGCAGAAGATCGCAGCCCATTTAAGAGAGGGAGGAAGGAATATCTTGAACGCGGACGATACCTTGTTGAGGAAGAACGTGGAGAACGTCATGACCTTCGGGCTCAAGCTGGGGCAAGTCAAGGCCGTGCACCTGGAAGCGGACGGCTTGGGCACGCGCTTTGAGATCCAGGCGGAAGGCGAAAACTTCCCGACCCGCCTTTCCATGCCAGGGGCCCATAACGTGCGCAATGCCATGGCGGCGGTGTCCGCCGGCCGGGCCTTAGGGATTCCTTTCAAGGCCCTGGCCCAAAGGCTCCGTACCTTCGTTTCCGAGGCGCCTATGCGCATGGAAATCAAGGAATTGGGCGGCATCCTCTTCGTCAACGACGCCTACAACGCCTCCCCGACCTCCATGGAGGCGGCCCTGCTCACCTTCGCCGGCATGCAGGGGCCGAAACGCAAATGGGCGGTCCTGGGCGACATGCTGGAGCTGGGCGAATTCTCGCCCGAGACCCATTACCGCATCGTGAAAAGGGCGGTGGAAAGCGGGTTTGAGGGGGTTCTCCTCGTGGGAACAAGGATGGAAAAGGCCTTTAACGGGTTGGATGAAGATCAAAAGGATGCCGTGAAGGCCTTCGGGGAAGTGGCGGATGCCAGGGCCTTTTTAAGGCGGTCGGTGGAGAAGGGCGACGCTGTTTTGCTCAAGGCTTCGCGGGGCATGAAGCTGGAAAGAATCCTGGAGGGGTTTTGATGTTCGACCTTAAGCGCTTCCTGGACAACCTGGTGGAGGCGGACCATCCCTTCCGCAAAGGCCCCAACCTATGGGAAGGGTCGGCGCTGTCCCTGCTGAAGGCCAAGAGAATCAAGCTCCTCGTCCCCCAGGGTTCCGGGTGGGAGGAACAACAGATGCGGTTTTATTTCATGAGGATCAACAAGAACTAAGGAAAGAAAATGCTCTACCACTTACTTTACCCCCTGGCCAACCATTTCATCGGCTTCAACGTCTTCCGTTACGTGACGTTCCGCAGCGTTTACGCCGCGGTCACGGCCTTCGGCCTTTGCTTGCTATGGGGAAGGTCCGTCATCGCCCGGATCCAGGCGGCCCAACTGGGCGAAAAGATCCGTAAGGACGGCCCGGCGGGCCATTCGGCCAAGGCGGGGACCCCGACCATGGGGGGCATCCTTATCCTCCTGACCCTGGCCCTCAGCAGTTTGCTTTGGGTGAGGTGGGATTCCAAGTTCTTTTGGGTGGCCTTTTTCTCCCTGGTTTGGTTCGGCACCTTGGGTTTCCTGGACGACCTCATCAAACTCAAGGGGATCGGCAAAAGCCGGGGAATCCCTGGAAGTTGGAAACTCATCCTACAAACGATGGGCGGGATCGTCATCGTGGGCTGCTATATGTACGTCCTTCCCGACGAGTTTGCCCTGAAGACTTCCATCACCCTGCCTTTCTTCAAGCATCCCCTGAACCTGGACACCCTTTATCCTTTTTTCGCGGTCCTGGTCATCGTGAGCGCCTCCAACTCGGTGAACCTGACCGACGGGCTGGACGGCCTGGCCATCGGCTGTACCACCTTCGCGGCCATGGCCTTTGTGGTGGTCACCTACGTCTCGGGCAACGTCAAATTCAGTGAGTACTTGAAGATCATCCAAGTTCCCGGCGCCAGCGAGTTGACGGTCGTCTGCGCGGCCCTCGTGGGCGCGGGGCTGGGCTTCCTGTGGTTCAACGCGCCCCCGGCCCAGATCTTCATGGGCGACACCGGGTCCCTGGCCCTGGGCGGGCTCCTGGGCACCATCGCGGTCATGGTAAAGCAGGAGATATTGCTCATCATCGTGGGCGGCATTTTCGTGGCCGAGGCCCTGTCGGTCATCATCCAGGTGACCTCCTTCAAGATGAGCGGCAAACGGGTCTTCAAGATGGCGCCCTTGCACCACCATTTCGAACTGTCGGGGGTGCCGGAATCCAAGCTCATCGTTCGCTTCTGGATCGTCGCGATCATTTTGACGTTGTTGACTTTGAGCACCTTGAAGCTTCGTTAAGGGGAACCATGCATTACGTACACGGAAAACAAGTGGCAGTCATCGGGTTGGGGCGCTCCGGCTTCGCGGCGGCGCGGCTCCTGTCCGTGCACGGCGCCCAGGTGGCGGTTTTGGACGACAAAACCCCCGAAAAACTGGCCTTCTGGATTGAGAAGGCTAAGGAGTTTTCCCACGTGAAGCTCATGTTGGGCGGTATCGACCCCATCACCGTGGCCAACGCGGACCTGGTGGTGGTTTCCCCCGGTGTTCCTTATAAACACCCGGCCCTGGAAACGGCCCGGGAAAAGGGCGTGACGGTCATCGGCGAGATGGAACTGGCCTACGGCTACTGCCCCGCGCCGGTCGTTGCCATCACGGGCACCAACGGCAAGACCACGACCACCACGCTCACCAACGCCATGATCCAGGCCTCGGGCAAAAAGGCCATCGCCTGCGGCAACATCGGAAAAGCCTTCGCCGAGGCGGTTTTCGAGCTTTCCAGCGAGGACTGGGCGGTGCTGGAGGTCTCGAGCTTCCAACTGGAAACCATCGAGGAATTCCGGCCCCAGGTGGCCTCGGTCTTGAACGTGACCCCGGACCATTTGGACCGGCACGAAGGAATGCAGGACTACGTGGAAACCAAGGGCCGGATTTTCGAGAACCAGAAGCCGGAGGACGCGGCCATCCTCAATATCTCCGACAAGTACACCCCCATCCTTTCGAGCATGGTGAAAGGACGGCTTCATTACTTTGGGTTTCCCGGGGACAGGGAAATCCAGAAGCCGGGCTGTTACGCGGTGGGCGACAAGATCGAGCTGCTGGGCCGTCCCTTGATCGCCACTTCCGAGCTCAAGATTCCCGGGCCTCACAACGTGGAGAACGCCTGCGCCGCCGCCCTCATGGCCTCCCTCTGCGGGGTGCCGGATGCCGCCATCGCCAAGACCTTGAGGGAGTTCGAGGGAGTGGAGCACCGGCTGGAACCGGCGGGTGAGATCAACGGCATCCGTTTCGTGAACGATTCCAAGGGCACCAACGTGGATTCGGTGGTGAAGGCGCTTGAAAGTTTCGAGAGGCCCATCGTGCTGATCCTGGGCGGGCGGGATAAGGCGGGGGATTTCACGAAGCTGGCCCCCCTGGTCAAGGAGAAGGTGACCCGCATCGTGGCCTTCGGGGAATGCAAACACAAGGTCGTCCAGCAGCTCGCCTCCGCCGCCACGGTGGTGGAAGCGGGGACGCTGGAGGAAACGGTGAACGGCGCCTATGCCGCCAGCGAGAAGGGCGGAGTGGTGCTGTTCTCGCCGGGTTGCGCCAGCTTCGACATGTTCCAGAACTACGAAGACCGCGGCCGGCAGTTCAAGGCCGTGGTGAAGAAGATGGCCCAGCAGAAGGCTGGAAAGGTGAATGTTTAAGGAGTTTTATAGTTTTTGATTTTGCCGTCATTCCGAGGAGCAGAGCCGATAGGCTCGCTTGCGACGTGGGAATCCCAGGCGGTTCACAACCTGGGATTGTCACGGCCCAAAACGCCCCGATTGGGGCTGGGCCTCACAATGACAGATTAAACAAAAAGGAGTTTCATCCTTACGTTCGGATTCTGAGATCAACACCTACCAACGCCTTTTCAACACCTCCGACGCACAGCTCGGAATCCGAACGAAGGGATGAAGCTTCAAAAGAAGTTAGGAATTAGAAGTGAGGAGTTAGGACTTAAAACCAACTTCTAATTCAAAAGAGGAAAAGAAAAGATGGGATTTAGACAAAAAGAGCAAGCTTCGCCGGATTTCCTGATGTTCCTGCTGACCCTGATCCTGGTCACGGTGGGACTCATCATGATCTACAGCGCCTCGGCCATACTGGCCCATGACCGCTACGGCAATTCCTACTACTTTTTCGGCCGCCAGCTCCTCTGGGTGATGGTGGGAAGTATCGCCATGTGGTTCACCTCGCGGGTGGACCTGGATTCCCTCAGGGCCCTGGCCATCCCCGGGCTTTTCCTGGCCATTTTCCTGATGGCGCTGGTTTGCGTGCCGGGCATCGGCCGCACCGTGGGCGGCGCCCAAAGGTGGTTCCGCCTGGGGCCCCTTTCGTTCCAACCCTCGGAAATCCTCAAAATCGCCCTGGTTTTCTACCTGGCCGACTCGCTGGAACGGCGCAAACAGACCCTGGTGAACTTCTCGGGGCTTTTCCCCTACCTGGCCATCTTGGGAATTTGCATGCTTTTATTGGAAAAACAGCACGATTTCGGAACAGCGGTGTTGTTGGCCCTGGTCACCATCCTCCTGCTCTTCCTGGCCGGGATGCAATGGACTTATTTCCTCATCCCCCTTTCGATCCTCGTGCCCGTCTTCATCTTCCTGGTGGAATCGGCCAGCTACCGCATGCGGCGCATCACGGCCTTCCTGAACCCCTGGGACGACCCCCAAGGCGCGGGGTTCCAGCTCATCCAGAGCCTGATCGCGGTGGGCAATGGAGGCCCCCTGGGCGTGGGCCTTTCCAACAGCTCCCAGAAGCTCTTCTACCTGCCGGCGCCCCACACGGACTTCATCTTCGCCATCATCGCCGAGGAACTGGGCTTGGTGGGCGCGGGCACCCTGGTCTTCCTTTTCGCGGTCTTCATCCTCAGGGGTTTTAAGGTGGCTTCGGTGGTGGGCCAGCGGGACGGTGGAATGTTCCAGTCGCTACTGGCCGCGGGCATCACGGGACTCATCGGGTTCCAGGCCCTGGTCAACCTGGGTGTGGTGACGGGACTGTTACCCACCAAGGGCATCCCCCTGCCGCTCATTTCCTACGGCGGCTCGTCCATGGTCTTCACCCTGGTCTCCATCGGGATCCTGTTCAACATCTCCCGGGGCATCAAGCTGCCGCAGCCCTTGACGGCGGTTGGTAGCTATCAGTCGTCAGCTATCGGCTAAGGCGAAAGGCCTGGAAAGAAAAGCGAGGAAAGGTTTGGCGATTGGAAACGAACAAGAAAATCATCATCACCGGCGGGGGCACGGGGGGGCACATTTTCCCCGGCATCGCCATCGCTCGGGAATTGTCCCGGCATCCGGAGGTCCAAGTGCTTTACGTGGGTAAGGCCGAAGGCTTGGAATCCAAATGGGTTCCGGACTCGGGTTTCAACTTTGAGGGCATCCAGGCTTCCGGATTTCCCCGGGGGTTGTCGGTACGGCTTTTCACCTTCTGGCTGGATTTCGCCAAAGGCCTCGCCCAAGCGGGTCGGATACTCAAAAGTTTCCGCCCGGACGCGATTTTCTCGACGGGAGGTTACGTATCCGTGCCGGTGTCGTTGGCCGGGGCGCTCAGGGGAATCCCGGTGGGGCTTTTCGAGCCCAATGTGGCTCCTGGTTTGGCGGCCAAGTTCCTATCATTTTTCTCAAGGAGGATTTTCGTCGGGTTCGAGGACACGCTTAAACGCTTTTCCAAAAGGAGAACTCAATGGACGGGAATTCCGGTTCGGGAAGAAATCATGACGGCGGACAAGAGGAAGGCGCGGGAGAGTTTCGGTTTGAGCCCGGAGACCACGACGCTCCTGATGCTGGGCGGCAGCCAGGGAGCCCACACGCTCAACCAGCATATGACGGATGTGATCAGGTTCCTGGGGGAGGGAGACCGGTCGGTGCAGGTGATCATGATGACCGGCTGGAACGACTACCGCAAGACGGTGGACCAGCTGGAAAAATGCGCCCTCAAGACGGTCCTGAGGCCCTTCATCAGCAACATCCACGAAGCCTACGCGGCGGCCGACCTGGTGGTGGCGCGGTCGGGGGCCATAACCTGCGCCGAAATCCTAAGCCGGGGATTGCCGGCTCTTTTTATTCCCTATCCCCACGCTTCCGGACATCAGGAGATGAATGCGAGAGCCCTGGAGAAGGCTGGGTCGGCTCTCGTGATTACCGAAAAGGAACTGGACGACGAAAGCCTCACCCGGACGCTGATTTCCCTCCTTTCGGATGAGGGAAAACTGAAGGAAATGGGCCAAAAGGCCCGGCTTTTGGCCAGACCCCAGGCAGCCTCGGACATCGTGAAAAGCCTCTTGGAAATGGCGGAAAAGAAATGAGAAACGGCATGAACCACAGAGGACACAGAGGTCACAGAGTACGGCAAAGGAATATTCCATTTATTAATGATTTTAACTCTGTGTACTCCGTGTGCCGTCCTTCTTTTTTAAACGAATTCAAAGAGGACGGTACTACCCCGCATGATTCTTACCTGAATCATGCCAAAGGGGTGAACTCTGTGGTGAAAGAGGTTGGTCGTGAAGGTTAAAAACAAAATCAAAACCCTGCCTTTCGCCAATGTGCGGCGGGTGCATTTCATCGGCATCGGCGGCGCCGGCATGAGCGGCATCGCGGCGGTGCTCTTGAGCCTGCATTATGAGGTGACGGGCTCGGACCTGAAGGCCTCCGACGTGACCGACCGGCTCACCCAGATGGGCGCCAAGATCCACTTCGGACACAAGGCTTCCAACGTTGCGGGCGCGGACGTGGCGGTTTATTCGGCCGCGGTGCCCATGGACAATCCTGAAATCCAGGAGTCCATCCGCCGGGCCATCCCGGTCATTCCGCGCACCGAGATGCTGGCCGAGTTGATGCGCCTCAAGTACGGCATCGCCATCTCGGGGACCCACGGCAAGACCACCACTACTTCCATGATTGGATTGGTCATGACCGAGGCGGGACTGGACCCCACCCTGGTCATCGGCGGGCAGGTCGACGTGTTCAAGTCCAACGCCAAGCTGGGAAAGGGCGACTACCTGGTGGCCGAGGCCTGCGAGGCATTCGGCGAGTTCTTCCTGCTCTCGCCCATGATTTCCATCGTCACCAACATCGACGACGACCACCTGGACTATTACGGTTCCATCGACAAGGTGCGGGACGCCTTCGTGACCTTCGCCAACAAGGTGCCGTTCTACGGTTGCGTTATCCTGGGGATCGACGACAAGCAGGTGCAGATGATCACGCCCCACATCAAGCGCCGGACCATGACCTACGGTTTCTCCAAGGATGCCCAGGTTTCGGCCCAAAAGGTACGGCTGGAAAAGGCGGGGTCGGTGTTTGAGGTGGCCCATCAGGGAAAGAAACTGGGAACGGTTCGATTGAACGTGCCAGGACGTTTCAACATCCAAAACGCCCTGGCGGCCATTTCGGTCGGCTTGGAACTCAAGGTGCCCTTCAAGAAGATCGCGGCGGGCCTGGCCCGGTTCCACGGCGCTAAGCGGCGGTTCGAACTCAAAGGCTCATTCAAAGGGGCCGTGGTGGTGGACGATTACGCCCATCATCCCACGGCAGTGGCCGAAACCCTCAAGGCGGCCAAGAATTTCGCGGGCAACAAGAGGCTCTTGGTGGTGTTCCAACCCCACCTTTTTTCCCGCACCCAGCTTTTGCGGGACAAGTTCGGCAAGTCTTTCAGCGACGCGGACGAGGTGGTGATCGCGGCCATCTACCCCTCCCGCGAAAAGCCCATCCCGGGCGTTACGGGCATGACCCTGGTGGAAGCCATCCGGGAGAACGGGCACAAGGATGTGCAATACCTCGAGGATCGGGTTGAATTATTGGAATACCTCAAGAGCCGTTTAACCGACCGGTACGTACTGGTCACCATGGGCGCGGGGGACATCTGGAAGCTGGGCACGGACCTCGTGCAGAAACACAAGGGTTGACGAAGTGACCCCGGGCAGTGCGCTGCTGGAAGAAAGGACCGACGTGGATTTCAGGGAGCTGACGCAGCTCATCAAAGGAAAGGTGGAATTCAACCATTCCATCGCCCCCTATACGACCTACCACCTGGGTGGGAAGGCCGCGGCTTTCGTGCAACCCCAGACGATCCAGGACTTGGCGGAACTGCTGCGCTGCCTGACCCACGCGCAGGTGCCCTACCTGATGTTGGGCGGGGGAAGCAACATGCTTTTCGCCGACGAGGGTTTCCAAGGCGTCGTGATCCGGCTGGGCCGGGGTTTCCAGGGCCTCCATATCGAAGGCGACCGGGTGAGGGCCAAGGCGGGCACCCAGCTGGTGACGGTTTTGGCCAAGGCCCGGGAGGCGGGATTGGGCGGGGTGGAATTCTTCGCCGGAATCCCCGGGACCATCGGCGGGGCGGTGGTCGGCAACGCGGGGGCCAAGAAGGCCTGGATCGGGCCCATGGTCGAGGAACTGACGGTGGTGACCCCCCATGGGGAGATCAAGCCTTTGAGGAAGGCGGACTACACCTACGGCTACCGCAACTCGTCCCTGAAATACAGCGGCAAGGTGCTGGTGGAAGTGGTGCTCAAGCTGAAAAAGGAGCCCAAGGCCGAGATCGAGAAAAAAGTGAAGGACTATTTCAAGGTGCGCCGGGGCAAGCAGCCCAAGACGGAAAAGAACGCCGGGAGCGTGTTCAAGAACCCCGAAGGGAACTTCGCGGGAAGGCTGACCGAATCCGTGGGGTTGAAGGGGTTCAAGGTCGGCGGTGCCAGGGTCAGCGAGATCCACGCCAACTTCATCATCAACGATGGCACCGCCACCGCCCATGACGTGGTGGCCGTGATGCGGGAGATCCAGAAAAGGGTCTGGGACGAGTATCAGATCAAACTGGAGCCCGAAATCCTGCCGCTGGGGGATTGGAACTGGAACGAGATCAAGGATGTTTTTTGGAATTTAAAGGGCCGCTGATATAAGCGGCCGGTTTGACCAACACCTAAACGACACGGTTGGCAAATACAGGTGACCGGAGAAAAAGATGAAAGTGGGCGTTTTGATGGGAGGTTGGAGCCCGGAAAAGAAGGTTTCCATGATGTCCGGGAAAGGCGTGGTGGAGGGTTTGAAGGCGGCGGGGATCAAGGCCCTGCCGATGGTGCTGACGGCGGCGGACAAGGATGAAAAAAGGCTGGAAAAGAGGCTCAAGGCCGCCAAATTGAACGCGGTTTTCATCGCCTTGCACGGCGGATTCGGAGAGGACGGGACTTTGCAGGCTTTATTGGACAAATGGGAAATCCCCTATACGGGTTCGGGCGCCCTGGCCTGCGGTTTGGCCATGCATAAGGGCTGTTCCAAGCTGGTTTTCGAGGCCAACGGCATCCCGAGCGCGCCCTGGCAGGCCCTGCACAAGAGCCTGGGAAGGGCCAGGTGGCTTAAGGAAATCAAACTGGGGCTTCCCCTGGTGGTCAAGCCCGCCGACGTGGGCTCGGCCATCGGCGTGACGATCGTGAGGAAGAAGGGTGAACTGATGGGGGCCATCCAGAATGCATTCAAGTACAGCCAATGGGCGATCGTTGAAAAATTTGTGCCGGGCGTGGAAGTGACCGTGACGGTCCTGGGGGAGAAGGCCCTGCCGGTCATCGAGATCGTGCCGAAGAACGAGTTTTATGACTTCGACGCCAAGTACACGCCGGGGCATTCGGACCACCTGATCCCGGCCCGCATACCGGCCAAGAGCGCCCGGAAGGTGAAAGCCAACGCCCTCAAGGCGGGCAAGGCCATGGGCTGCGAGGACTATTACCGCGTGGATTTCATCGTTCCGAAGAAAGGGGAACCGCAGATCCTGGAAGTGAACACCGCCCCGGGTATGACCGCCACCAGCCTGGTTCCGGACGCGGCCAGGGCCGCGGGCATCCCCTTCCCGAAGTTCCTGAAGACGGTGGTGGGAATGGCGATCCAGAGGAGGAAAAAGACCTGATGTATTACCGGGGCTCGCGGGTTCCTTTAACTGAAAAGTCGCCCCGGTTTCATACCGCCGGTACGACAAGTTACAGCCTGAGGTTTCGGACGCCGAAGGAGGAAAAGAAGGGAAGTTTCTTCCGGAAATGGGCGGAGAAAAGGGAAAAGGCGGCGAAGGTTCCGGAAAAGAAGTCCTACGCTTTTTACCGGCCTGGAAAAACGCAGGTGGACGATGCCCCGTTCCTCCATAAAACCTCCAGGGAGAACGGGGTCGGCCAACATTTCCGCTTGAAAAGCGGGTTGGACAGCCCGGAGTACTCGGAAAGAAAAAAGGCTTGGGCCCCAGGGCTGCCGGGGCTTTCGGGCCTTACCTGGGCCCTCAAGCTGGCGGGGCTGGCGCTGCTGATCGTGGCGGTGGTTTGGTCGAAAAACAAGACGACCGCCCTGCTGCAGGACTTGGCCGGGCTGAAACTGGAGAAGGTGGCTGTGGACGGGAACCACTATCTTTCGGAAGACGACGTCATCAAGACCGCGGCCTTGCCGCAGGGAGAGAGCATGTTCAAGCTGGATTTAAACGGGGCCTTGGAAAAGGTCAAGGCCATGGATTGGGTGGAGAGGGCTTTTATCGAAAGGCGCCTGCCGCGTTCCATCGTGATCTCGGTCAAGGAGCGCAAGCCCGTAGCCCTTTTGGACAACGGGGAGCTTTACGGGGTGGACGCGGAAGGCAGGATTTTGCCCCCTTCGCCGGCCCTCTTAAGGGAAGACCTGCCCCTGATTTCAGGGGTCTCCGGCGTGGCGGAGGCCGTGGGGACGACCCAAGCGGCGGAAACCCTGAAGCCGGCCTTGGACCTGATCGCCTTCCTGGGCAAAAAAGACCAGGTTTTGGCCCAGGACGTGTCGGAAGTCAACTTGGCGGAGGCCGGCTCGGTGAAGGTGACTTTCATTGACGGCATCCAGGCCAGCTTCGACCCGCCCATCGAGGAAACGGACCTCGAGCGGATGGCAATGGTCTTGAGCGATTTGAATCAAAAGGGAAAACGCGCGGCCACCATGGATTTCCGGTACCGCGGCATGGTGCTGGTCAAGACAAGGGGGAACCCGTGAAGACGAAACATGTGCTGCGTTCGTACCGGAAGGGCCTGAAACGGATGGCGGCCCCTTCGATGGAGGCCCTGGAGAAGGCCAAACAAGTGAACCTGAAAATGCTGAAGGTCTGTTTCGGACCCTGCCGCTGTTTCTCGGCGGCCAAACGATAAATAAGGGGAGGTGAGAAGGATGGCTAAAGAAATCAAGCAGGACATCGTGGTGGGGCTGGACCTGGGGACGACCAAGGTCTGCACCATCATCGGGGAACAGGACGACGAAGGGCAGGTCCACATCATCGGCGTGGGCACCACCCCTTCCACAGGCCTGAAGAAGGGGTCGGTCGTGAACATCGAACAAACCATCGCCTCCATCAAGAAGTCGGTGCAGGACGCGGAGCGCATGGCGGGAGTGGAAGTTTCCGCCGTCTTCGCGGGCGTGGCCGGGGGCCACATCAAGGGCCTCAACAGCCGGGGCGTTATCGCGGTCTCGCGCAAGGACAAGGAAATCACCGAGGACGACCGGGAGAGGGTGATCGAGGCGGCGCAGGCCATCGCCATCCCCCTGGACCGGGAGATCATCCACGTGATCCCGCAGGAATACATCGTGGACGACCAGGACGGCATCAAGAACCCCGTGGGCATGTCGGGCGTGCGGCTGGAAGCGGAGGTACACGTGGTGACCGGCGCGGTAACCAGCGTGCAGAACATCGTGCGCAGCGTGGAACGGGCGGGATTGCAGGTGTCCGACATCATCCTGCAGCCCCTGGCCTCCTCCGAGGCCATCCTTTCGTCGGACGAGAAGGAACTGGGCGTGGTCTTGATCGACATCGGCGGGGGCACGACCGATATCGCGGTCTTCATCAACGGCTCGCTTTGGCACACGGGCATCATCACCCTGGGCGGCACCCTGGTGACCAGCGACGTGGCGGTGGGCCTCAGGACGCCCAACACCGAGGCCGAAAGCATCAAGATCCAGTATGGCTGCGCCTATACCGCCATGGTCAAGGAAGAGGAGGAGATCACCGTTCCAGGCGTAGGTGGAAGGCCCGACCGGCGCATGCCGCGGCGGGTGCTCTCTGAGATCATCGAGGCCCGAATGGAGGAGATTTTCGAACTGGTGGGGGCGGAGCTCAAGAAGCACGGCTTCGAGGACCGCATCCCGGCGGGGGCGGTCATCACGGGCGGCGCGGCCCTGATGGAGGGCACCGCCGAGCTGGCGGAGAAGATCCTCCAGCTTCCAGTCCGGATCGGCTCGCCCAAGCGGGTGGGGGGGTTGACCGATGTGGTCTCCAACCCCAGCTACTCCACGGCGGTGGGGCTGGTGCTGATGGGCATGCAGTCCCAGAACCGGCAGGGGGGAAAGAAGGGCAGCGGGTTTGTGAGCGGTGACGCTTTCGGAAACATCCTCGGGCGAATGAAGAAATGGTTCGGGGACTCCATCTAAAAAGCGGTTAGGAGTGAGGAGTTAGGAATTAGGAGTTGAAAGAAAACTTCGAAAAGATGGGGATGTAGACAGCAAGCCGGTAGCTGAAGGATACCGGCCTAAACGCAGTTAAAAGAGGGGGAAAAGAAATGATCGAGTTCGCGGAAGACGATGTGACGCAGTACCTGGCCCACTTGAAGGTCATCGGAGTAGGCGGCGGCGGATGCAACGCCGTCAACAAGATGATCGAAGCCGGGATCGAAGGAGTGGAATGCATCGCGGCCAACACGGATTACAAATCCTTGCGGCGCAGTAAGGCCATCAAGAAGATCCAACTGGGCAAGGCCCTAACCAAGGGCCTGGGTTCGGGTGGAAATCCCACGATCGGCAAGGAAGCCGCCATGGAATCCACCGATGAGATTACCAAATGCCTGGAGGGCGCCGACATGGTGGTGGTGGCGGCGGGCATGGGCGGCGGCACCGGCACGGGTGCGGCCCCGGTGGTGGCTGAAATCTCCAAGAAACTGGGCATTTTGACGGTGGGCGTGGTCAGCCGGCCCTTCGAGCACGAGGGCCCGGTGCGCAAGGCCCAGGCTGAGGATGGCCTGAGGGCCATGCTGCCCCACGTGGACGCCATCGTGGTGATCCCCAACGAGCGCATCAACCTGGTCTGCGAGCAGGATGTGGAGCTGGCCTCCGCCTTCGCCCGCGTGGACGAGGTGCTGGTGCAGGCCATCCAGGGCATCTCGGTGATCATTCACTCCGAGGGCATCATCAACCGCGACTTCGCGGACGTCCGCCGCATCCTGACCGCCAAGGGCAAGGTGCTGATGGGCATGGGCGCGGGGACCGGCGAGGACCGGGCCTTGAAGGCGGTGCAGAAGGCCGTCAACAGCCCTCTGTTGGAGGACGTGGACATCGCCGGGGCCACCGCCGTTTTGGTGCTGGTCACCGCCGGTGCCAACTTCACCCTGAACGAGTTCAACCAGATCAACGGCTTCCTGCAGAAGGCCGCCCGGCCGGGCGCGGAGATCATCCCCGGCATCGTGCGGGACGAGAACCTGAAGGACGGTCTCAGGGTCACCATCATCGCCACGGGCTTCGACGCCGTGAAAAGCGAGGACCAGATGGCCACCGTGATCGACCTGAAGAATTTCGTGACGCCCAACTTCAACACGGCCAAGGCGAGTTCCTCTCAATCCGCCCCCCTCGAGGAGCTGGAAGGGGAGATGGCGCTCAAATTGTCCGACGGGCAGTACGATATTCCGGCCTATCTGCGGCGCCGCTTGGCCAGTAAGCCGTTTCAAAATTGACGAATGAAACCCTGAAATAGATTGGATTTCATTCGTCATCCTGAGCGAAGCGAAGGATCTTGGTTTAAACAGAGATTCTTCGCCGCAAAGCGGCTCAGAATGACAAAGTCTTAAGAAAGAATAAGGATGTTGAAAGAACGGTTGGGACAAGCGAGAAGGGTTTTTAATTGGGCGGTGGTGATGATGTTGGCCGCCGCAGGTGGGGCTTCCGGGGGGGATATCCCCCTGGACTTGTCCCCCCTGCCGGTCCTGGATTCGGCGGCGAGCGTGAAAACGCCCACCCCCACGGCGGTTTTCGCGCCGGTCGCGTCCTCGGACCCGGCGGCCGACGACGAACCCTTCTTCGTGCTTTGTTACCACCGTTTCCTGAACCACCCCGACGAGGACGAGGATTTGGCGCAAGCCGAATACCAGATGCCCCTCGAGGAGTTCAAATGGCAGATGCAGTACCTGAAGGACAATGGGTTTCACCCCATTTCCAAGGAGCAGCTGATGGGGTACTGGTTTCAAGGGAAACCCCTCCCCTTGAAACCGGTCCTCATTACCTTTGACGACGGTTTTAGGACCATCTACCGGGACGCCTTCCCGGTGATCAAGGCGCAGGGTTACCCCACCATCCTTTTCCTCTACACGAAGTTCATCGAGTACCGGGAACTGGCGGATAAACACAGGGAAGACGAGGGAACAAAGCACAAGACCCCGAAGAAGTTCGAGGCTCTTGAGGACTCCGACATCCAGGATATGGAAAAATCGGGCATGGATGTTGAATCCCACACCGCCAACCACTTGAACCTCGGAAAGGAAGGCGAAAAACTGGACGCCGCCAGCGCCAAAAAATTATGGACTTATGAGTTGAGCCAGCCGCTGGACTTTATCGAAACCCGGTTTAAGAACAGGCCCGATTGGCTGGCTTACCCTTACGGCGTTTACGACCCGGGCATCCTGAAGGTCGTGGAGAAAGAAGGCTACAAACTGGCTTTCACCGTGAACCCAGGCCCCAAC
>Ga0335085_10002919_pt1 | contig 30750 bp, 35 predicted proteins | sample Lox_Sample_45_FD_206712 | JGI IMG/M metagenome (GOLD analysis project Ga0335085, IMG submission 206712) | Soil microbial communities from Loxahatchee National Wildlife Refuge, Florida, United States - Lox_Sample_4.5 | ecosystem: Environmental > Terrestrial > Soil > Wetlands | place: USA... | reverse complement strand
ACTTTCCTTTTTAGCTCCCATCGCCCTCGTATAACTCGGCAGCGGATGCGGCGCGCGCTTCTGCAGCTCTTCAAAAATCGTGTCCCGAATCCACTGCGCATCACGCCGTAAATTCGAATTCCAAAACTGCACGCTCGCTCTCACCTGTCTCCTCTCCCCCAAGGAGAGGAACTACTTTGTCATGTTCCCTGGATTTGGATCGTCACCTTATTTAGTCCAGCGAGTGGATTGTTCACGAGAAAACGTCAGCGCCACAGAAACCGTGAATTGCAACCAACGCTGGAACAATTTCCCCCTCTCCCCGGGGGATAGGGCCGGGGTGAGGGCGAGCGTAAAACACTAACTTTCCTTTTTAGCTCCCATCGCCCTCGTATAACTCGGCAGCGGATGCGGCGCGCGCTTCTGCAGCTCTTCAAAAATCGTGTCCCGAATCCACTGCGCATCACGCCGTAAATTCGAATTCCAAAACCGCAGCGTCTTAATCCCCCGCGACTTCAAAAACTTTTCCCGTTCTTCATCGTGTCTCATTGCCTCTGGAAAACCATGCTGCCTCCCATCCAATTCAATATTCAACTCCGCTTCCTCGCAAAAGAAATCCAGATAGTAGCTACCCAGTGGATGCTGGCGGCGAAATTTGTAGCCGTTGAAGCGCCGGTCGCGCAGCCAGCGCCAGAGGAGTTTTTCCGCCCAGGTATCGTCCTTGCGCAGAGCACGCGCGCGTTCGATTTGGGGCATGCGCTAAATCTATAAATCCGACCAGAGAAATAAAGTGTGTTTTACGCCCGCCCTCACCTGTGTCCTCTCCCCCGGGGAGAGGATGTGCTTTGTCATACTTTAGGGATTGGGAATGCTCTCTGACTTAATCCAGCGAACGACTGTTCACCAAAAAAACACTGACGTGCCAATGCACGCTCGAATTTGCAAACCAACGCTGGAACAATTTCCCCCTCTCCCCGGGGGAGAGGGCCGGGGTGAGGGCGAGCGAAACCACTTACTTTCCTTTTTGGCAACCATCAGCTTCCCCTAGCCCGGCACTGAATCGGCCCCAGTCACATCTTCCGACTTTCAAATTCTAGATTCGTTCCGGATATCACCCGACAAAAACGAAACCGTTTCGCATTTCTCAAAAACCCCCAATATTTATGGCCATTTTCCCTCTTCCTTTTCTATGTTCTCTGCGTTTTCCGCGGGCAAAAAAGTGTCATTTTCACCTCTTTTTCCCAATTTCTTCAATCCGATTTTCTTCCCGCCCAACCACTTCCACCGAAATACTTACCGTAAGTTTTTCTTGCTCACTCTTTCGTGTTTCAATCGACATAAAAACAAAATAGAGGGAACTATGAACCTGGAAAACGCATCAATCGCCAATCGCCAATCCATCACGAATTCAGCTGAATTAAGGTAAATCCAGCCATGCCTCCCACCCTGCCCCATTCGATGTTCGATGTTCGATGTTCGATGTTGGATGTTTCCCACCCTCCAATTTTGGAGGGTTTTGGAGGGTTTTGGAGGGTTTTGGAGCCTTTTGGAGCCGATTTTTTTTAAAACGCTCGCTTCCTTTTTTCCACCTTCCGCCTTCCGCGTTTAAACCAGTCCTTCCAAAACTCCCGGCAACCGCTCCAAACTCCGATGCAACGACGCCCGCGCAATCGCCTGTTCCGCCTCGTGCGCACTCGGGAAAAGCACCTTCCAACCCGACGCCGCCAGGCATTGCTCATGCGTCACCGGCACGTAATTGCCGCTGCACCCGATCTTCTGCGCGCGCAACAACAAATCCGCGATCTGCACCGAAGCAATCACCTGCGAGTAACGATCCGCCTGCTCGGGCTTGTGATGAAACCGCGCCGCCTTCACCATCAACTCCGGCAGCCGATGCCGCTCGAGATACAGCGCGCCGAGTTCCGAGTGATCCATCCCCAAAATTTCCATTTCAATCTGCGACAGGTCCGTCGTCCCGTGCAACGCCTGCCGATGAATCTCCGTAAAATGATCCGGGAACGACCACGCCATCACGATTTTACCCACGTCATGAACCAGCCCCGCCACATAATCGCTTTCATCATTCGGCGTCTGCACCGTGCTGATCACTTCGCGCGTCAGAATCGCCGCACCGATGGAATGCTGCCAGAACTCGCGCCACGGGAAACTGCATTGCCGCGTGAGCCGCTGAAAATCTTCAATGATCGGCGTCACCATCGTGAGCTGGCGGATTTGCCGCACGCCCAGATAAAAAACCGCCTCCTCAATGCTGTTCACCGGCGTCGTCAAACCGTAATAGACCGAATTCACCAGCCGCAACAACCGCGCCGTGAGACTCGGATCGCGCCGGATGATTTCCGAGATTTGCGCCGAGAACCGTTGCTCCGCGCCCAGCAAACCCTGCAGCGCCTTGTTGATGCTGCTCAGAGAGGGCAAGGAAGGGCAAAGCGCCAGTTGCGACTCAATCTCTTTCAGGTCGAGCCTTTTGACTGTGTCCGGCGCCAGAATTTGTGTCATAAGCGTTGCCGAACCTCAGTGCCCGGCTAGCCTATTTATCGGCATTCTTTCAAAGTTCTTAAGCGATACTTGGATAAACCAAAGGGGAACATTACTCCTCGTCCTCGCTCTCGGAATCGTCCCCGGAAACTCCGCCTCGAAGCACAAATTTTCCTCAAGCCCCCGGCAAGATTTGCCGATACACCCCGTGAACTGGCGCTCGGGCAACCTCCCAAACGGACGGACCGGGCTGTGACTTTCGGCCAGAAAGGCAGCGACGTGATGGGTCCATTTAAAACTCGAATGCTCCGGCAAGCCGCCGTGATGATGCTGCTCTGTGCAGCGCCTCAAATCTACGGCGATAACGCCTATTTGCACCGAGTCGGCGCCACTCCACTGCGATTTTCCCTCAGTACCGCAACGATTTCCTTCACCCTCCCCGCCATCCTCCTGCCGCCGCCCGCACCGACCAATTCAACGGAAAACGCCGCCGGCTCCAGCACGAACATTGTCAACATCGGCCCCACCGCCTTCCCGGAAGCCACCGTTCCCGTCCCCGCCAAACTGGTCCCCTCTGCCGCTCCCAACCCCCCGGATAATTCCGCCTCGGCAAGCGATATGCTTGTCGTCTCTCCGCAAATGCTGACGGAATATTTTCAACCGGGGTCAGAAGGAACGAATTCGGCGACGACTGCACCATTGCCTGCGCCCGTCGGGTTCACCCCGCCGTTGGTCAAGCCCTCCAGTCAGGCAACGTACAGAAGTCCATGAGTTTTATTTTCGCGACCGTTTCGCGACGCCGCGCCGGAACCCCACTCCGGTGCCTCATCGCTTTTGCCACCCTCTTGCTCGCGGGCAACCTCGCGAAATCTCAGACCAACACCTCCGCGCCACCGCCGCTCTCCACCAACACCGCCGCAATCGATACCAACTCCCCGGCCGTCGCTTCGGACAGCACCAATACCACCCCCTCTTTCAGCCGGACCAACGATCTCACCCTCATCCCACTGAATGATCCGGACCCGACGCACGATTACCAGGCCCGCCTCGAGGAAGCGCGCCATCTCCGTCTCATGCGCCAAACCGCCGTGGCCGAGCCCGTCCTCGAGGACCTGCTCACCCAGAGCGGTGCGCCCGAAAAAGTCAAAGGCGACGCCATGTTCGAACTGGCTCTCAACGCCCACGACGACGGCGACACCGTCCGCGCCCAGCAGATTTACGCGCAATTCATCAGCCGCTTCCCGGACGACCCGCGCGTCCCCGAAGTGTATCTCCGCCAGGGCCAATTGTTCCGCCAGATGGGCTTGAACAGCCTCGCCCTCACGAAATTCTACAGCGTCATGACCACGGCGCTTGCGCTGAAAAACGACCGCCTCGATTACTACCAAAAGCTCGTGCTGGACGCGCAAATGGAAATTGCCGAAACGCATTATCAATCCGGCCAATTCGCCGAGGCCGCCGATTTTTTCTCGCGCCTGCTCAAGCAAAACAACCCTTCGCTCAACCGCGAGGAAATCCAGTTCCGCCTCATCCGCTCACTGCAATCCGCCGGCAACTACAATGAAACCGCCGCCCAGGCCCACGATTTTCTCGAACGCTTCCCCGATTCGCCCAATCAACCCGAAGTGCGCTTCTGCCTCGCGCTGGCTTTGAAGCAACTCGGCCAGAAAAACGAATCGCTCCAGCAGGTGCTCGCGTTGCTCCGCGAGGAAAAGACCCAGGCCAAAGACCACCCCGACGTCTGGGCCTATTGGCAGCAGCGGACCGGCAACGAAATCGCCAACCAGCTCTATTGCGATGGCGATTATCCCAAGGCGCTCGACATCTATCTCAGCCTGAATCAGCTCGACCACGCCTGCACGTGGCAGTTCCCCGTCACCTATCAAATCGGCATGACCTACGAACGCCTGCTCCAGCCGCAGATGGCCATGCAAAGCTACAGCAACATCCTCAGCCGCGAAGCCGAACTCGGCACCAATGCGTCGCCCGGCCTCAAAGCCATCGTCGACATGGCCCGCTGGCGCATTAATTTCATCCAATGGCAAACCCGCGCGGAAAACGTCAACGATGCCCTCAAGGACATTCCCGCGGCCAAAAGCGCCTCCTCCAGCGACCCGCTCTCCTCGAAAACAGCCATCCCATGACCGCCGCCATCCCTTTCGCGCCCGAAATGATCTCCGACCTGCGGGCCTATCAGCAACTCTGTGCGGAAGCCCTCACCCTGACCACTCGCGAGAACCAGGCGCTCGCCAACGCCGGCGAATATCAGCCCTTCGAATTCTTTCAGTTGAGAACAAGCTTGCTTCCTCGACTCGAAAGTGCTCTTTTACAAATACGCAAGTGGCGGGAAATCTGGTTGCGTATTTCCCCCGCGGAACGCGCTGGCTGTTCAGAAGTGAAAGTGTTGTTTCAGTCCGTCCAAGACCTTTTAATGAAGCTGTTGCTGCTTGACCGTGAGAATCAGCAGGCGCTTCTGCGCCGGGGCCTCGTGCCGCCTCGTCACCTCGCCACCGCCGCCGTCCAACCACCCGGCTACGTCGCCAACGTTTACAAGCGCCATATCCCGAGCTGACCTATGTCCATCGAAAAAGTTATTGTTTTGGAAGACGATTTGATCGTTCGCAATAACCTCGAACAATGTCTCCGCCGCCGCCGCTACGATGTCGCCTCCGTCTCCACCATCGCCGCCGCCACGGAACTCCTCGGCAGGGACAACTTCGATCTCATTTTCCTCGACGTCCGCCTGCCGGACGGCGACGGCACCGAATTGCTCAAGACCATTCAACAGCGCCCGCAAAAACCCCTCTGCGTCGTCACCACCGGCTTCGGCAGCATTGAATCCGCCGTGGAATGCATGAAAAACGGCGCGTTTGATTACGTCATCAAGCCGTTCTCCAACGAACAAATCGAATTTACCCTCCGCAAAGCGGAAGAATTCACCCAACTGCTCCGTGTGAATCGCTTCCTCAGCCAGCAGGAAAACGAAACCGGCACCGGCGAATTGCTCGGGAGCAGTCAGGCGATGGAAAATGTCCGCCAGCTCATCCGCAAAGTCGCCCGCACCCAGGCCACCGTTTTGATTCACGGCGAAAGCGGCACCGGCAAGGAACTTGTTGCCCGCGCTCTCTATCTCGAAAGCCCGCGCGCCAGCGCTCCCTTCATCCGCGTGAACTGCGCCGCCGTGCCGGAAAACCTCATCGAAAGCGAATTTTTCGGCCACGAAAAAGGCTCCTTCACCGGCGCCATGACCAAACGCGAAGGCCGCTTCGAACTCGCCCACGGCGGAACGATTCTCCTCGATGAAATCAGCGAAATCTCCCCCAACGTGCAGGCCAAACTCCTGCGCGTCCTCCAGGAACGCGAACTCGAACGCGTCGGCGGCAATCGCACCATCAAAGTCGATGTGCGCGTCATTGCCACCACCAACCGCAACCTCGAAGCCAGCGTCGAGAAAAAGGAATTTCGCCAGGACCTTTATTTCCGCCTGAACGTCGTCCCGATTCACGTTCCCCCCCTGCGCGAACGCGCCGAAGACGTGCCGTTCCTCAGCGAGGAATTCATGCGCCGCTTCGGCCGCAAACACGGCGTTCCTGTCAAAGGCTTTTCCGACGAAGCCATGCGCCTGCTGAAAGCCCACAATTGGCCCGGCAACGTGCGCGAACTCCAGAACGTCATCGAACGCGCCGTCATTCTCTGCGGCGAAAACGGAATTTTGGAGCCCGAACACCTCGGCCTCACCTCCTCCTCGCAACCCATTCCCGCGGCCGCGACCGCAGCCAAGGCGCCTGCCAACGATCCCGGCGCCCCGCTGCCTCCGCTGGCTGAAATGGAAAAACGCCACATTCTCGCCGCGCTCGAGCACTGCAAAGGCAACCGCACTCACGCCGCCAAGATGCTCGACGTCAGCATCCGCACCCTGCGGAACAAACTGCACGAGTACAACGGCACTTCGCCGAAGCCCGAAGAAGAAGCATCCGTCGAAGATTAAAGAGTGCTGCCGGCATCCTGCCGGCAGGGGCAAAACTGCCGGCACGATGCTGGCAGCACATTCTTCAGCCAACTTTGCCTATCGTCCCCCTCGCCTCGGTAACATTTTCCCACTTCGCAGTTTACTGACTCAGCAAACCCTCGCTTTTGGGCCTTTTTTGCCGCTGGCACCGCCGCTGCTAAACACCCCAAAACGCAATTGCGATGATCGAGGCATTGTTCAACGAACCGAATTACTTGGCGGCCAAAAAGACACTGGACGCCGTAGCCCTGCGCCAGGAAGCGATCGCCACCAACATCGCCAACCTCGAAACTCCCGGCTATAAACGCATCGATCTCGCTCCCTCGTTCCGCACTGAACTCGACCGTGCCGTCGCCTCGGGCGATCCCCAGCAGCTTGAATCCCTGAAACCCACTCTCGCCATCGATCAGAACGCCGTCGCCAGCAGCCAGGACGGCAACACCGTCAGCCTCGAAAACGAGATGATGCAACTCAGCCAGAACACCATGACCCACACCCTTGAAACACAAATGGTCAGCACCGAGTTGTATCGCCTCAAAATGGCCATCACCGGCAAATCCTCCTGATCCTTATGATCCAACCGCTTTCCGGAATTCAAAACACCGCCGCCGCGCTGGATGCCGAACGCACACGGCTGGATGTCATTTCAGAAAACATCGCCAACGCCAACACCACCCACGGCATCGACGGCAAACCGTATCAACGCAAGGTCGTCGTATTCGAAAACAGCCTGCAACAGGCGATGGGCACGGACAACGGCAGCCCCACTTCCACGTTGCGCGTGGCCCGCATCGAAAGCGACAAACGCCCCCCGATTCAAGTTTATGAGCCGGGCAACCCCGACGCCGACGCCCGCGGCATGGTTTCCATGCCCGACATCAACATCCACGAGGAAATGGCCGACCTCATTTCCGCTTCGCGCGCTTTTGAAGCCAATCTCGCCGTCGTGAAGAACGAAAAATCGATGGCCATGCAAACCCTCGCCATCGGCAAACACTGACCGGCTAATTAATTAACCACACTCATGTCTCCCCTCTCGGCAATCCCGCAAACAATGTCCGCCTACGGCACCATGATGCCGAACGCCGACATCGTGCGGCCCAATGCATTGCCGATGCCGGGAGTCGACGCGCCAGCGCCGCTGGATCAACCCTCCGAAGTCACACCCGGCCAATCCGCCAGCGATTTCGGCAACGTCCTCGGCCAATTCATTTCCGACGTCAATGCGAAACAGAACGCCGCGACCCAGGCCGTCAGCGGCCTGCAAAGCGGCGAGGGCGTTCCCCTTCACCAGGCGGTTATCGCCATGGAAGAAGCGAACGTCTCGTTTCAATTGATGGTCGAGGTGCGCAACAAACTTTTGGACTCCTATCAGGAACTCATGCGGATGCAGATCTAATTAAATGAATCAAAATCTTTCCAAGCTCGGCGGCCAATTGCGCGACATCTGGAAGCAATTGGGCACCGGCCAACGACTCACGGTTGGCGCGGCCACTTTTGTTCTATTGGCTGGTCTCGCCACCATCGCCTTCTGGTCCTCACGCGGTGATTACGGCCTGCTCTACGGCCGTCTTTCCGACACCGAGGCCGCGAAGGTGATTGCCGCACTGGATGACGCCAAAGTGCCTTACAAAGTTGGCGCGGGCGGCAGCTCCATCATGATTCCGGCGGATAAGGTTTATACCATGCGCATGCAGCTCGCCGGCAAAGGAATTCCCCAGGGCGACGGCGTTGGCTTCGAAATTTTCGACAAACAAAACTTCGGCATTTCGGATTTCGTGCAACGCGCCAATTACGTCCGCGCCGTCCAGGGCGAACTCGCTCGCACCATCAGCCAGATCGATGAAATCGAATCCGCCCGCGTCATGATCGTGCTTCCGGAAAATCGCCTCCTGCTCGATAAGGACAAATACCCGACCGCATCCGTCTTCGTGCACGTGCGCGGCAATTCACAGCTCCAGCCGCAATCCATCAATTCCATCCGCTTCCTCGTCGCCAACTCCGTGGAAGGCCTCAAGCCCAACCATGTGACCGTCGTGGACAATCTCGGAAACGTGCTTTCCGAAAACAGCGATAATGATTCCCTCTCCGGCCTGACCAGCACGCAATTGATCGCGCGCCGCAACCTCGAACAATATCTCGCCAAAAAAGCCCAGGACATGCTTGAGAAAGTCCTCGGTCCCGGACAGGCCATCGTGCGCGTCTCCGCGGAAATCAATTATGACAGCATCACCCGCACCGAGGAAAAATTCGACCCCGACGGCCAGGTCATTCGCACCCAGACCAAGAACGACGAGAACAATGATTCCGTGACCGCCAATCCCGCTGGTCCAGTAGGCGTTTCCGCCAATACCGCGACCGACACGAACACCACCCAAACCGCGTCCACGTCGCCCGTCACAAACACAAAAAATCACAAGACCACCTCCACAGTCGAATATGAAAACGCCAAAACGACCAGCAACACCCTGCTGAGCCCCGGCGGCATCAAGCGCCTCTCCGTGGCCGTCACCGTGGCCGCCCGCGTGGAAGGCACCGGCGCGGATCGCAAAGTCGTCAACCGCACTCCTGAGGAAATTGATAAATTGCGTCGCATCGTGATCAGTGCCGTCGGCGTCGAAACCGGCACCCAAAACACTCGCGGCGACGACGTCACACTGGAGGAACTCCCATTCAACGACCAGTTTGCCACCGACCTGACTCGTGAACTCGACCTCCAACAAAAACACGAGATGTGGTTGAATCTGGCCCGTAATGCCGGCTATCCCCTGCTCGGCCTCATCGCGCTCATTGTTCTCATCCGCATTTTTAAACGCACACCCGTTCAGGAAATTCCCATCGGCATTCCCGTTGGCCGCCTGATGGCCGCGAACGGAAACGGCCATGGCCACGGAAATGGCAACGGCCACAAGTTCGAAGGCGAACCGGGCGTTGTCACGGTCGAAGTCCTCAATCGCCTCATCAAGGAAAATCCCACAAACATGACCCAGGCCATCCGTGAATGGATGAACAAAGGCCAGTCCAGGGAGAATTAATTTATGCCGCCCACTGAAACAGCTGAAGCCGCGCCCGAGAACGGCGTGCTGAACAAAACCCAGAAGCTCGCCGCCCTGCTCGTCATGCTCGGACCCGAAAGCGCCGGCCAGATCCTCAAGCAATTTCAACCGCGCGAAATCGAATCCATCTCGCGCGAAATGGCCCGCTTCAATCTCATCACCCGCGAGCAGCAGCAGGAAATCCTCGTCGATTTCTCTGAAGTCGCCGTCGCCGCCAGCACCTCTGTCTTTGCCGGCGTGGACGTAACGCGGAACACTTTGGAAAAGGCCATTGGCAGTTTCAAAGCCAGCGACGTCATCGGCCGCGTCGCCCCTTCTCGCCAACCCGTCGGCGCGATGCAGGAAATCGCCGAGATGGACCCCCGTCAAGTTGTGAATCTCATTCGCGACGAGCAGACCCAAACCATCGCGTTCGTCATCAGCTTCCTTTCGCCGGAAAAAGCCAACCAGGTGCTCAGCCTTCTCCGCCTGGATCAACGCGATCAGGTCATTGAACGCCTCGCCATGCTCGCGCCCACCCCCATAGAAGTGACGGAAAAAGTTGTGGCTGTGCTCAATGCAAAATTGGGTGTCAAGCAAACCCGCGCCCTCACCCAGACCGGCGGCGTCACCTCCGCGGCGGACATCCTCAACGCGATGGACAAAAACCTGAGCCGCGAATTGCTCGCCAAAATCGAAGAGCGCAACCAGGAACTTTGCCAGTCCATCCGCAAGAAAATGTTCACGTTCGAGGACCTGCTCCTGCTCAATGCCCAATCCATCCAGCGCATCATGCGCGAGACCGACATGCGCGATCTCACACTCGCTCTCAAGAAAGCCAGCGATCCTCTCAAGAAATTAATGCTCTCCAACATCTCCCGCCGGGCCGCCGAAACCGTGCAGGAAGAAATGCAAATGATGGGCCACGTAAAATTGCGCGACGTCGAAGCCGCCCAGTTCCGCATCATCGACGCCGTGCGCAAACTCGAGGCCGAAGGCGAAATCGACCTCGACGAAGCCCGCAGCAGCGAATATGAAATGGTCTGAATCCATTCCTCTAAACCGCCCCCTGCACGATGTGCGCGTGCTCGCGCAAGCGCCATCGCAGGATTGGAGCGGGTTGCTGCGCGAACGCGAACAGGCCGCTTACGAAAAGGGCCGTCGCGAAGGCGAAAATTCCGTTCGCGAACAACTCATTCTTCAGCGCAACGAAATGGGCAGCGTGCTCAATGGCGTCATCGAATCCCTCCGCAACGCCGTGCCACAGGTCGTCCGGGAAAGTGAAAACGCCCTCATCGAACTCGCGCTCGAATCCGCCCGCAAAGTCGTTGCCGGCATGCCGGTGAACGCGAAAACGGTCGACGCCGTTGTGCGTGAAGCCTTGAAACAAGTCGAGGACACCGCCGAAATCACCATTCAACTGCATTCCGACGACCTCGCGTTGTTGCAGAAGCAGAAGGCGAAGATTCTTGATGGCGATCCCGGCTCAGGTCCATTGCGCTTTGTCAGTTCTGCAGAAGTCACACGTGGCGGTTGCCTCGTCCAGACCCGGTTCGGGATCATCGACGCCCGCCGCGAAACCAAACTCGATCAGCTTCGCGAAGCCGTCGCCAAATGAAACCCGCTCTTCCATGTTCAGCCAGGCGCCTCGATTCTGCGCTTGAACGCGTGCGCGCAGCGCGCATCACCGAGACTTGCGGACGGGTCGTGCAATTGATCGGCCTCGTCGTGGAATCCGAAGGCCCGGTCGCCGCTGTTGGTGAAGTGTGCCGCATCCTATCCGCCCATCACGACGGTGAAACCCTCGCCGAAGTCGTGGGATTCAGAAATCATCATTTGCTCCTGATGCCGCTCGGAGAAATTCGCGGCATTCACCCCGGCGCCGAAGTCATCGCCACAGGCATGCCGCTGCGCGTCGGCGTCGGCCCCGCGCTCAAAGGCCGCGTCATTGATGGCCTTGGCAAACCTCTCGATAGTCTCGGCGCCATCGTCACCCAACAAACCGTCGGCCTGGATTTGCGCCCGCCCCACCCTCTCAAGCGCCAGCGCATCCGCGAAAGCTTTCAAACCGGCATCAAAGCCCTGGACACTTTCACCCCATGCGGCCGCGGCCAGCGCCTCGGCATTTTCGCCGGCAGCGGCGTCGGCAAATCCACCCTCCTCGGCATGATGGCCTCGCAAGCGGAAGCCGATGTGAACGTGATCGCGTTGATTGGCGAACGCGGCCGTGAAGTGCGCGAGTTTCTGGAGCGGGATCTCGACGAACAAGGTCGCCGCAAATCCGTCGTGGTCGTCGCGACCTCCAACGAACCCGCGCTGAACCGTGTCAAAGGCGCTTTTCTCGCCATGGCCATTGCGGAATATTTCCGCGACGCCGGCCAGAACGTTCTGTTGATGATGGATTCCGTCACGCGTTTTGCCATGGCACAGCGCGAAATCGGTCTCGCCGTCGGCGAACCACCCAGCTCGCGCGGCTACACGCCCTCCGTTTTCTCATTGCTGCCCCAGCTCCTCGAACGCGCCGGCACCGGCGAGACCGGCTCCATCACCGGACTTTTCACCGTGCTCGTGGAAGGCGATGACATGAACGATCCCATCGCCGATTCCGTCCGCTCCATTCTTGATGGCCACGTCGTCCTCACGCGCGAGCTGGCCACCCGGAATCACTACCCGGCCATCGACGTGCTCGAAAGCGTGAGCCGCTTGAACCGTGATTTGCTTCAACCGGATCAACTCGTCTTGACCGCCGCTGCGCGCGAGCACCTGGCGATATACCGGAAAAATCAGGACCTCATCAACATCGGCGCGTATCCCGCCGGCAGCAATCCGGCGATCGATCAAGCCATCACTTTGCACGAACCGATGAATCGATTCCTGCGCCAGTCCGTGACCGAGGGCTTCAAGAGTGCCCAAAGCTGGTCGCTCCTCAAACAGGCACTGGCCACACCGCCCCCAACACCATCACCGTCAAAAACTCCACTCAGAAAATAAACCACTATGAAACGTTTCCACTTCTCCCTCTCGGCGTTGTCCGTTCTGCGAGAGCAGCAGGAACAAGCGGCCCAAAAGAAATACGCCGAAGCGCTCCGCTTTTGCGAAGAAGCCGCCCAGCGCGTGCAAACGGCGAGCAACGAATTGACCTCCTCCTGGCACGAGCTCACCACCAAGCTTTCCGCCGGCGTTTCCGCCGTTGAATTTCTTCGCTCGCGCGCCTGGTGCAATGTCCTCGAGCTTCGCCTCAAGGAACGCACCGTCGCTCTCGAACAGGCTCGCCTGAACGTTGATGCCGTCTGGCAGGATATGCTCGTCGCCACTCGCGACCGCGAATCCCTCGACCGTTTCCACAAAAAGAGACGCCAGGCCTACGACCGCGAAGTGCAACGCGTGGAGCAGAAGGAACTGGATGAATTGGCCATTCAACTGGCCTCCACGCCGGGCCCACTCAATTACCAACAGCCAACCACCGGAGTTTAAGGAATAAATATGGTTCGTTTTCTTCAATCCACCTGGGCGACGATGATCATTGGCGCGCTCCTGTTTTTCGCCACCACCGCGGCGCTCCTGAAGCCTGTCCAGGTGGACAATTCCACCGGCCAACCGACCGCTGCCGAATCCCCTCGGCAGGTCAACAACGAACCCTCGTGGAAATTTCGCAATCCGGAAATGGACCAATGGATCGCGGAAATCAAACGCGAGAAAGAATCCTTGAACATCCGCGAACAGCAATTGAAGGATCTCGAAACCCGCCTCAACGCGGAACGCCAGGAAATCGCCACCGTCACGCAAACTGTCTGCCAATTGCAGTCGGATTTCGACAAAAACGTAGTCCGCCTCAACGCCCAGGATGCCGACAATCTCAAGCGCCAGGCCAAGCTCATCTCCTCCATGACTCCTGAAGGCGCATCCATGACGTTGAATGAAATGAGTGACGACGACATCGTGCGCATCCTTTTCACCATGAAAGCCGCCGACGCCAGCCTCCTTCTTGATACGCTCAGCAAACAGGGCAAAGACCAGGCCAAACGTGCCGCCGCCATTATTGAACGCATGAGTCGCACCCTTCCCCCAACGACCGCTCCCACGAATTAGAATGCAAACCTTTGACGTTCTTGCTCCAGCATCTCACAGCGCTTCTCCCCTGAACGGCGATCCTGATTTTGCTCCCCAAACACCGCCCTCGGGCGCGGAAAAATTCGGCGACGTCATGGACCGCGCTTTAAGCGGGCCGCCAACACGCGATCCGAATTCGAACAGCGATGACAGTGACGTTGCTGTTGCGCCTGGACACTCCGGCAAACACGACATCAAAACCTCAGGCAACGCGAGCCCTTCGAAGCACGCGACCAAACTTAAAAAACTTCTTCAGAAGGATCCATCTGCGGACACCCCCGCTGCAAACGCGCAACAAACCGAAGCCACTGCTTCCGTTCCCCGCGCAACACAAGCCATCAACACGCAAATTGTCCCGCAAGACGACGGCGTCTCCGAAGAAGCCCCATCAACAGGCACGGCCAAAGGCAAGCATGGCAAGACCAGGGCAAGCTCTACAGAGACTGCCAAACCCACCGCCAGTCATCTGTTCACGATCACCCGCGCCCCGCTCGGCATTCCGGTAGCCATTTCAACGCAAACACCCTGCCTAACCAGCGCCCCAAAGGATTCGAAGGGTTCCGAAGGAGCTTCGACTCCCGTCCCAAATATACCGGCCAAGGGTGAAGCAAAAACTGAGGTCTCCGGTGATGCTATCGCCTCTATCAAAGAAAAAATTTCTGAAACATCTGACGAATCCGGAAAATCTGTTCCCGAGAAGCCCGACTCGAAGGACCTTGCTATAAATTCCTCCAGCGAACATCCCGAAAACACCGCGCCCGCGACTCCGCAAGCTCAGCAGGCACCCTCCGCCGATGCACCTTCCGGCAAAGCGATTCCCATGGACGCTTTCAAAACGGTGGCACCGGAAGTCTCGAACGCGCAAATCCCCAATCCAAAAGCGCCTGTGAATGCATCCGCCCCTCCTGAAGCAGACCCCGGTGGCATATCCGCTGCTAAACAAGATACAACGATGAAAAAAGCGGAAAAAACGCCGAAAGTTGCCGGGCAAAACGAGCAAGATTTGCCGGGTAACCCGACTTCAGGCAGTGAAGAACCGTCCTCGGCGCAAAAATTGCCCGCTCACGCTTGGACTCACGCCAGCGCAAAGATAGAATCCCCCGCGCCCCTGGAAATGCCCGCCAGTCAGCGCATTTCCAGCAGCCCGGAATCCACCACTCCTGCAGTCTCCGCCGTCGCCGTTCCTCCCGCCAGCGCCACCGACAGCCGCATGCAGGTTTTGGAACGCACGCACGACATGGTTGCCATGCACGCGGTGCGTCTCGCCCAAACCGGCTCCGATTCACTCCACGTGGTCGTGAAACCCGGTGATGGCGTCCAGCTTTCCCTCGAATTACGCCAAAGCGAAGGCATGGTTCAGGTCCATGCCGCACTGCACAAGGGAGATTTCGAACACATGAGCCAGCACTGGCCGGAATTGCAGCAGCGCCTCGAAGCGCGCGGCATCCGGGTCGGCACGCTCACGACCTCCGACAACTTTTCCAGCACCAGCCAGCAAAACTCTCAACAAAACAAACAACAATCCTCCCAACACGATCCGCTGTACGCCGGCGCGTTCGCTGAATTCGCGCTCGCCGGTTCGTTGAGCGAAACGCCCGCCGTCCGGGCCGCTCGCCCCACAGTGCATCGCGGTTGGGAAACCTGGGCCTGATTATTTATGAGCAGCGGCATTAACGGAGTCACCAGCAGTTCCTCGAGCACCCAAACCAGTTCGGACAGCACCGTCCCCCTGCCCACGCAAATGTTGTCCCAGCAGGATTTCCTGAATTTGTTGGTCACGCAAATGACCTCGCAGGACCCGTTGAATCCAATGGATAACCAGGACATGCTCGCGCAGATGGTCCAGTTCAGCACGCTGAACGCGAACACAACCATGCAGGTTGCGCTCGGCCAGATGCAAACCACCCAGGAATTTTCGCAGGCGGACGGACTCATCGGAAGCCAGGTCACCCTGCAAGTGGATAATTCCACCACGGCGCAGGGAGTTGTCTCCGGCATCGATACGAGCGGCACTTCTCCGCAAATCATCGTAAACGGTCAGTCCTATGACCTCAGCCAGGTGCTTTCGGTAACGAACGCATCCTCCACTCCATGACAACGACAAAAGAAACCCACGAAATGTTGTTCACCTCCAACTACACCGAAAGCCGGCCGAGCCAGATCGGTGACGTTCGCCAGCACCTCGCCGAGGCGATGATCGGCAAGACGGTGGATCTCCTCAGCGGCCGCGCCGTCGCGCACGGCGTTGTTAGTGGCGTGCTCCTGCTCGCGGGCAGTCCCAAATTGCTCGTGAACGGCCGCATGTATGATTTGAACCAGGTTCTCACGGCCACCCCCGCCTAATTAACAACTCAAGAAATAAAACTATGATCGGCTCACTTCAAACCGGCGTCAGCGGCCTCCAGCAATTCCAGGAGGACCTCGAAGTCATTGGCAACAACATCGCCAACGTCAACACCACGGGCTACAAATCCTCCACCATGGAGTTTGCGGACACGTTCAGCCAGACGGTCGGTGGCACCGGCTCCGGCGCCGTCATGCAGGTGGGCTCCGGCGTCACCAGCGCCTCCATCAATTCTGAATTCACGCCGGGTCCCATCAATCCGACCGGCAATCCCACCGACCTCGCCATCAGCGGCGACGGCTTCTTTGTCGTCAAGGACCCTGCCAGCGGCGCGTCGTATGTCACGCGCGACGGCAGTTTCTCCGTGGATAACAACGGCTTTCTCATCAACAACGAGGGCTATCGCGTCCAGGGTTATACCGGCCCGGGCCCCTACACGGCGGCGAGCCCCATCGGCGATTTGAAATACGATGCCGCCACCGCAATCACCGCGCTGAATGATACCACGACCCCGCCTCCTACGCTGACGGGAGACATCACCATCGATTCTGCAGGTCAAATTAACGCTGCATTGAACGATACCAAGAGTGGCGTCATCGGCCAGGTCGTTCTGCAAAATTTCACCAATCCGCAGGCGCTGTCGAAACAAGGCAACAATCTCTACACCTACTCCGCCGCCGCCGGCGCGCTGACCGCGCCAGCCGCGCCAGCCAGCGGTAACCTGGGCACCATTCAAGCCGGCAAGCTCGAAAGCTCCAACGTGGACCTCGCCGCCCAAATGGCCGCCTTGATCACCGCTCAACGCGCCTTCGAAGCCAACGCAAAAATCATCACCACCAGCGATGAAGTTTTGCAGGACCTCGTCAACCTCAAACGCTAATCCTCCATGGCTGCAAATCGCACAGAATCCACGGAATCGTCAGACGACACTGCGGCGTCCGAGTCCGCATCGGCCTCCAGCGCGCCGTCCGCATCCTCCGGCGGCTTCAAGGCCTGGATGCCGCTCATTGCCATGGTCGTGCTCATGCCCGCCCTCGCCTACGTGATGACCACCTTCGTGCTCGTCCCCAAATTGAAAAAAGGACTCGGCGTCCCCACCACGGCGGAAGCGCGGGAAACGGGCGACTCCAGTGGCCAATTGAAAAAGGAAGCCGGGACCGCCAAGAAGGAAGCTGTAGCCATGAACAAGCTGCTCGTCAACGTGGCCGACACCGGCGCAGCGCGTTACCTCCTCGTCAGCCTCTCCGTCGTCGGTTCCACTCCGGATTTCAAGGCCCAGATGGACGCCCATGACGCGCAGTTGCGCGATATGGCCCAGAGCGCGCTTTGCACCAAGACGCTCGCTGATCTCGAAAAACCCGGCGCGCGCAACCTGATCCGCAACGAACTAATCTCCGGTTTCAACAACATCCTCGGTGACGGTGTGGTCGAAGAAATTTATTTCCCCGAATTCGCCATCCAATAACCGCCGCCATGAGTTCTCAAAATCCTCCCAATCAACCCGGCAGCGCAACCGCTCCCGCCGCGGAGGATGTCGCGGTTTTGACCGCCACAGGCTCGCGTGAAACCCGCAAACGCGCCGATATCCGCGCCCACGATTTCCGCCAATCCGGTTTCCTCACCCCCAGCGAACTCCGCCGGATCCGCTTGCGCCACGAGCAATTCATTCGCGGCCTCGCCAGCAGAATGGCCATGTTTCTCCGCACCGAATTCACCGTGCAAACCGCCAAGGTGCAGATTGTCGGTTACCAGAAATTTATAGAAAGCCTCCCCAACCCGACCCACATCACCCTTTTCAAAACCGATCCGCTGAAAGGCGTCGGCCTCCTCGTGATTCCGCCCCGGCTCAGCCTGATGATCGTCGACCGCCTTCTCGGCGGCCCCGGCCAGATGCCCGAAACCAATCGTGATCTCAGCGAGATCGAAGTCGCCCTGACCGACCAGGTCGCCACATTGCTGCTCGGCGAATGGTGCAATCATTGGCCCGAAATGCGCGACTTGAAGCCCTCGCTGCTTGGCCACGAAAATAACAGCCGCTTTCTCCAGACCGCCCCCGCCGATACCGCCATGCTCGTGCTGACCATGAACAGCGGCATTGGCGAACAACTCGAACCCATCCAGCTTCTCTTCCCCTACGCCACGGTTGAGCCGTTGATGCGGCTCTTGAATCCCCCCATGCCCGAGACGGCTGCCGCGCCCGCGCGCACCGACAAACCGAAATGGAACGCGGAATTTAACGACGTCAAAGTCCCAGTCACCGCCGAATGGCACGGATTGAAAATGTCCGCTGGCGATATCACGCGCTTGAAAAGCGGCGACGTCGTGATGCTCGACCCGCAAAGCGCGGCGCAAGTCCACCTGCGCTTCAGCCATCTTCCAAAATTTATCGGCCGCCCCGGCACCAGCAGTGGCAAGTGGGCGGTGCAACTGACCAGTCCGATTACGACCTGATCTTTCATGAACGCAACCGCTGAAAATCCTACCAACCTCAATCTCGTCCTGGACGTCCCCGTGAGTCTCACCATCGAGCTCGGTGGCTGCCAGCTTCCGATGCGCGAGGTCCTGCAACTCAACATCGGCTCCGTCGTGCAGCTCGACAAACCCGCCGATGCCCCGGTGGAATTGAGCGTGAATGGCAAACTCATCGCCCGCGGCGAAGTGGTCGTGATCGAAGAGCGCTTTGGTGTGAAGATTACCGAAATCATCGGCAGCGTTCCTGCTATGTAAGGAGTCGATGCATGAGATCGGCTCAAAAACTCAATATTTAAAGGCTTTCGGCCCCGCACATGCAATTTTTGCCGGGGCAAAAACCTTCGCCGCAATGGCGGCAGTATTTTCCCTTTTTGCCCCCGTCACCGGTTTCTCCGCCGATGCGACCAATTCACCTGCACCGCCGCTGACTCTCCCGCAACTACCCGATGCCGGCCCTTCCGTGCTTCGCGTAATGGGCGCGCTGGCGTTGGTACTCGGATTGTTCCTCGGCGGAGTTTGGCTTTATCGCAATTGGCAGCGCCTCACGATCCAACGCGGCCGCACGCCGAAACTCAACGTCATCGAGACCCGTCCGCTCGGTGGCAAACACGCGCTCTATGTCATCGGCTACGAACAGGAACGCTTCCTCCTCGCCTCCTCTCCCGCAGGCGTGAATCTCCTGAGCCATTTGCCGTCCGCCGTTGAAAAAGAGGAAGCCGGCGAAACCAAAACCGCGGCCCCCACGCCATCGTTCGCGCAGGCGTTGACCCAGGTGCTCAAAGGAAAATCCTGAGGGACCAATGAAAAAATCACTCCCTTCCATTTTTCGACGTTGGTTGCCAATTCTCCTGATCATCGTCGGGTTCATCTCCCACGCCTCTGCCCAAACCACCAACGCCGCCACCACTGGCTTCGGACCCGTCCAAATCAGTCTCGGCGGCCACGGCGGCCCGCAGGATGTCGATACCGGCATCAAGCTGCTCGTAGTGCTCACGCTGTTGTCGCTCGCGCCATCGATTCTTCTGCTGATGACCTGTTTCACGCGCGTGGCCATCGTGCTCTCGTTCGTCCGCACCGCGCTGCAACTTCAGGGAACGCCGGCCAATCAGATCATCATCGGCCTTTCCCTGTTCATCACCTATTTCGTCATGGCGCCCGTTTGGGAAAACATCAATCACGACGCCATCCAGCCCTATCAGGCGCAACAAATCACCAGCCAGGAAGCCATGGACCGCGGTTCCGCTCAACTCCGCACGTTCATGCTGAAACAAACCCGCCCGAAAGACGTGGAATTGTTCGTCTCGATGGCCAAGTTGCAGCCCACTTCGCCCGAAGCCCTGCCCTTGCGCGTCGTCATCCCTGCGTTTGTCATCAGCGAATTGCGCACCGCCTTCCAGATGGGTTTCCTGATTTTTGTTCCGTTCATTCTCATCGACCTCGTCGTCGCCACCGTGCTGATGAGCATGGGCATGATGATGATGCCGCCCACGACATTTTCGATTCCGTTGAAACTGCTCCTGTTCGTCCTCGTGGACGGCTGGTCGCTCGTCGTGCAATCCCTCGTCCGCAGCTTTGGAATGTAATATGAATCCTGAATTCGCCATCGAACTCCTCAAAACCATGATTTACCAGGCGCTCGCCATCGCCGCGCCCATTCTCGTCGTCGCCATGATCATCGGTCTCGCCATCAGCTTGTTTCAGGCGGTAACGACCATTCACGAACAAACCCTCGCCTTCGTCCCGAAAGCGCTCGCCGTCGTGGGCGTGCTGTTGTTGCTGCTGCCGTGGATCGTGCGCTCGCTGGTGGAGTTCACCACTGCTGTAATCCAGAAAATGCCGCAAATGATCCAATGAACTGGGCGTCCACACCACTGGGGATGGATTTCAATAACTGGTTGTTGGTGTTCCTGCGCATCAGTGCGTTTTTGCTCGTTCTGCCGTTTTTTTCCGCGGTCAATTTTCCCGTGATGATGCGCATTGCGCTCGCGGCGCTCGGGAGCATGCTCCTGGCCCCCACCCTGCCGCCCTACCCGCTCGAACATCTTCCCATTTTTTCGCTGATTGGACTGATGATCCAGGAGGTCAGCGTCGGCTTGCTGCTCGGTTTCATCGCGCGCATGATTTTTTTCGCGGTCGACCTGGCCGGCAACATCATCTCCACCGAAATGGGCCTGCAAATGGCCTCCGTCTTCAATCCCATGACCAACGCAACCACGCAGGTGCCGGGAACGATTCTCTTTTACCTCGCTTCCATTGTCATGCTGACGCTTGATTTGCATCATTGGATGCTGCTTGGTTTTGAACGCACTTACGACGTTCTGCCCATGGGCGCCGCGCATTTGAACACGGCGCTGTTCGAATCTGTCGTGAAAAGCACCAACAACATTTTCATCATCGCGCTCCAGATTTCCGCGCCCATCATTGCGGTTTCGTTCGTCGTCAGCGTGGTGTTCGCGGTGCTCAGCCGGGCGGTGCCGCAAATGAACGTGTTTTCCGAAAGCTTTTCGTTCCGCATCGTCGGAGGTTTGATCGTCTTCGGCTTCACCCTCCAACTCACGGCGCAGCATGTGGTGAACTGGCTCAATCGATTGCCGGATGACTTGTTGCGCGTGGCGCAATTGCTCGGAGGAGGCGCGTTATGAGCGACCAGGGCGGCGAGAAGACAGAGCAACCGACGCCAAAGAAGCTCGAGGAGGCCGTAAGGAAAGGCCAAATCGCGCGCAGCGGAGAAGTCCAGACCGTCTTCGTGCTGCTGGCCGGCCTGGGCGCGCTGATGTTTACCGGCCAGGACACCTGGCGGCAACTCGTCGGCGCAACCGTCATGACTTTCGGCCACCTCCACGACACCGCGGTCACCACCACGGCGCTCCAGGGCTACGCCATCAGCGGTTCGCTGGTTTTCCTGCGCTGCGCCGGGCCGGTCGTGCTCGCGACGGCGCTCGGCGGCCTGCTCGCCGGCGCGATTCAAAACCGCTTTAATTCCGCGTCGGATGTGCTCACGCCGGATTGGAACCGCGTCAATCCCATCGAAGGATTCAAGCGCATCTTTTCCGTGCGCTCGATCCCGACCACGGGCATTTCCATCGTCAAACTGCTCTTCATCATCGCGCTCACCTACTCGGAAGTGAAGAAAGTCCTGAACGACCCGATTTTCACGACCTCCGTGAACGTCGCGCGCATGGCCCAGTTCCTCGCCGATGTCTGCCTGCGGATTTTCTTCCGCGTGTGCATGGCGCTCATCGTCATCGCCGCCGCGGATTACGGCTATCAATGGTGGCGCACACGCCAGGATCTGATGATGACGAAAGAGGAAGTGAAGGAAGAACACAAGAACACGGAAGGCAATCCGCGCGTCAAAGCCGCCCGCCGCCGCCGGCGCGCACAGAGCAAGGCCAAGCAGCTTGCCGAAGTTCCGAAAGCCGATGTCATCGTCACCAACCCGACGCACATTGCCGTCGCTTTGCGATACGATCGCAAAACGATGCGCGCGCCGAAGATTGTGGCCAAAGGCATCCGTTTGAACGCCCTGAAAATCCGCGAGATCGGGCAGCAATATCAGATTCCCATCATCGAAAACAAACCGCTCGCGCGCATGCTCTTCAAGCATGGCCGCGTGGGCGGCGAAATTCCCGCGCAATTCTACTCCGCCGTTGCTGAAGTTCTCGCGTGGGTTTACCGGATCAATCGGTATCGGTATTACACGCAGCAGAACAGTTAAACGCGGAGAAAGGCCAGAGGGTCGAGAGCCGAGGGAAGGGCTTTCGGCGCGCGCGGAGCGACGCACCCTACCTATCGCAAAGGAGAGACACCCCCCTTTATCCACCGTGATTAGGCGTGATTTAGCGTGATTCACCGTTAGAAAACACAGTTGAGAGTTGATGGTTGATAGTTGATAGGGGGAGGGCCAAAAACGCGGACTGCGCGAAAAAAAATTGACCGCAAAAAACCGCAAAAAAAGGCAAAAAAATTTCGAAGGTTGGGTTGGTTCTCCGAAGTTCGCTGCTGTTTTCCCTGGCTCCATGTCATCCGTTGCCTTTCTATCCTCCCTCCTCCGGATTTGTTTTTAGCATGGTGGCGCCCGGATGCAAGGAATTTTGCCACTGAGACACGGAGACACAGAGAAAATAAATTAGGGAAGCAGGAAGGGCAGGAATTTAGCCACAGATGAGCACAGATTCTATACGGGAACTAACATAAAACAGCTTGCGGCACGCGCTCTTAGCAAAGGCGGAGATGCCGTCAGAACAAATCCCGGTTGGAAAAACTGCTATGAATTTTTATTGCAACGTCAATGTGACGTTACCATGGGACGGCGCTGTGACGGGGTAGCGGTCAGAAAGAAGAATCTGGTAAGTCTGCCCCTCTTTCGCCTGAAACTGACCGCTTGTCCAGCAAGGTTTCATGACATCTTTGAGTCCATCGCTCTTGCCCGTGTACACGGCCATGGCAATGGTCCAGTTGTCACAGTTCAAGGCCACCGTGCCGTCCGCCGGGGCAGTCCAAGTCCACCATAAAGTTGCCCCGTCGAAATCATCGTTCAGAATTTTCGCCACGGAAGGATCGCTTTTGACTCGAGTTGCCGCCGCGAAGTCCGCCGTGAATGCGGCATCAGCCCCCTGCAAAACGATTCTGTTGGCAAAATCATCATTGCTAGGTCGAATCGCGATGATCGATGGATTGGACCGAACCACACGATTTTGATCATTGGTGCCGCGGGCCTGCAAAAAGAAGTATCCGTTGGTCGGATTGTTCCAAACGAAATCAAAGGATGGTCCGGAGCTTTGTCCAATCGCAGTTTCCTGTCCGGAAATCACATTGGACGCGTAAAATGTGACCTCGTTAATAATGCCATCGAAATTCGGAATGGCATCCGTCGCGCTCAATTCCAGTTGTGAGGGACCGGTGAATACCGAATTGTTCGTCGGGGCGAATAGCGTGAGGCCACTGAATTCGAGGTTCAAATTGAACGGCCCAGAATGAACCACTTTGGCATAATAAAATTGACCATCCACGGCGAGTTGATATTCCATGCCCGAACTGACTGGCAGCACCCCGGAAAATGGGTCTGAATTCAGCAAAATACCGTTCGCCGGACGCAGTCGACGGATGGTATTGCCTGTGTAAGGTTCACACAGGAGTTGCGGACTATTCGTCAGATCCACAAAAAGCCAACCGTCCGCGGGCGCGGTCCACGAGTACCAGACGGATCGACCGAAGCGAAGTCCGTTATGGCGCGGTTCTGCCGGTTCGCGAGTGGCGGCCGCGGTATTTCCATTGGTGGATACGATGGTCCCCTCCAGTTGGAAGCGATTTGTGAAGTCGTCATTTCCAGGACGCGTAGCGAGCTCCACGTGCATGGAAAAGTCCTGGCCATAAAACGACATCGCTTGAATTTGATAAACCTGTCCCGCCTTGGCTTCGAAAGTAAGAGAAGAACCAGCTGCCACTACTCGTCTAAGGTGGTTTAGTTGTGTTCCGGTAAAAACATCGAAGTATTCAACAGCGCCGCCACCGGCATAAATGTTCGCTGTGCCGACTGCCGGCGCCGTCCACGAATACCACACGGAGGGATTCTGGAGGGTGACGTTCGGGTTGGGCTCACCCTTTTCAACCGTGGCACCTACGCCATCAACTGACACGACGTTCGTATAACCGGTGAGGGCCATCCTGTTTGCAAAATCGTCGTTTGCGGGTTGAGCAACAGTTGTAAAAGCCGAAGTCGAGAGTACCGCTGATAGGCCAACGCCCAAAAAAAATTGTAGGGTGGTCTTCATTTAATCCCTCTTGGTTAAAGTCCGAACGGATTCACCGGCAAATACTTACCAAAAAACTGCGACAGACGTCAAGCACCCCACACTCGCTTTACCGGTACGGTGCTTACAAACGCTCCTCTTCTCCCGGCTTATATATCGGCGGATATTCAAAATCACGCTGCGTGGGGTTTGGTCCAATGCCAGTGCTGACAATGGGGGCAGCGTTCGTAGCGTGTGCGGCCAAAATTGAGGCCGAGAAGCGGCGCCGCATAGTCTGAATGGCATTCAGGGCAGTTTCTCGTGCCGTAAAAAAGCTTTGGCGGACGAGCCCGGCCCCAGCCGAGGTAAAACAGCAACAGTATGGCCAGCACGAAATTAAACATCAGCCAGACCATGATCACCGATAACCAGACTGGGCGGCCCCATCCAAAAACGTTCCAGTTCATCAGCGAAATGGGGAAATTGCTGATCCAATGAAGCATCATTGCGCCTGCCACGCCGAGGACGAATCGCCGGCGCAATTGCCACAGTGATACCGCAAGAAATGCGCTGTGGAAAATGCAGACCATCAGGCGTTCCTGGAAATAACCACCCAATTGATAAAAGGGCATGGCGGCAATGGCGGGATTGCGCGCATCCAGATTCGCGATAAACCACATTTCGCCGATGGCGAAGCCGACGCCGATGGCCAGTGCGTAGCGGACGAAATTCTCCGGGCGAACGTCGCGGCGGATGGCGGGAATGAGCAACACGAGCAGCTTGGCCGGTTCTTCTGTCAACGGCGCGTAGAAGGTCACGAGCCATTTATAGGCAACGGATTTGGCGCCGAGTTGAGCCACGAGCCAATGGTCCAATGGCACGCGGACGCAGTAGAAAGCGAGTGGTTGCAACGGCAAAGCGATTGCCGCTGCGAGCCATAAGAGCCGCTCGTTTGCCGGCAGTCGTAGTTTGTGGATCAACATGCCGAAAACGACGACGGCGACGAGGTTCGTCAGAATGGCTGTGATGTAAATGCCGGGCATAGTTGATGTCGCAATGATTTATCAGGCCAGGCCAAGCAGTGTTCTTGCGGCGTCATAGTCTTTTCTGCGGACCTGAATAAATCTCGCCGTGTCCTTTGCCACCCAACCGCCTATTACAGAATCGTTCGCTCTGGCTTCAATCCCGGAAGCCTCGAGCCGTCCCAAAGCGATGGGTAATTCGAAATTGTCGTACGCCTCGCTGCGGACGCTGACCCAGTCTTGTTGGTTATCTGTGCTCATCACTCACAACCACGCTCTCTGGTCTCACTGCCTGGTTATTGAGATGGATTTAACCGTAACCACGGAACCGGAAGCTGGAAAAATCGAAATGGGTTTGTCGATCTCCGAGTAGTTGCCGCAATGCTCGAAACGCAGCTTGCCGTCGACGTAAACTGCCTGGTGCTGCGGCGTGACCTGCCATTGAATCATCACGAACCTGTCTTTTGGAATGCGGCCCGCGCCATCCACCTGCCGATTGCCGGCGGGGCCGCCGTCCACCCGCAACTGGTCCAGATTGTCCTCCCAATTGAAAATCACCTGGTCGGCGGCATAACCCATCCGAAGGTTTGTAGAGTCGGTTTTCGCGATAATCGTAATCTCGACCGGCGGATGGAATGAATCGGGCGAGACGAGCTTGTCCGATCCTTTTAGGACCACGCCTTTGCTGCTGGTCATGGTCTCGTCGCCCGTCATTTGACGGGACCAGTGAGCATCGGATGGTGCGGTGTAGCCATTGAATGCGAACAGGACACTGATGATGAGTAATGCGGTTGGTTTCATCCTATTTTAAGGACGCCGTGACGCGTTTGTGGTTACGGCCTGACAATTCAAGGCGCGCCGAATGCAACCCTGCCGCACCGTCGCCGTTAGATGCAGCGCGTGGTTTAGGCGGCCACTGCACAGCACCCGTGCTTTCTCCATCCCAGCAGGCGGGCGGGAAGAAAAATCAGCGCGCGAAACAATGCAAACAATGCCGACACCGTGATGCCAACGAGACGCAGCGGCAGAGACAAAAGCCAAACGATGGGGAATAGGATCAGTGCCAGCAACGCGATGGGCCAGCAAAGCACGAAAAGAATGCACCAGCCGACAAAAAGAATCAGAGCTTTCATATTTTTATCCTTTCATTTCTGTGTCGAACGCCGGTTGCCTAACGATCCAATATAGCTAAGCCACGCCGACGTGCGAGTGGCTCCGCAAGCTCGATAAATCGTTGTATAACTTAAACCGTCCATAAACTCAAGGGGCAGTCGGCGTCAGGCGGCAAAATCTTCATAACTCAAATCATGTCTTCCAAAATCGCTCAAGGCTTGGCTTCATCTTTCATCTTCCGTGCGATGATGTCCAGCGAAGCTGCCGTCTTTTCGTGTGCGCTGACAAATCTGCCCAGCAGTCGCAAAACATAGATGATGACTGCAATGACGCAGGCGAGATAAACCAAGACGAATAGTGTACCAGCTCCTGCCATGATTTGTGGTTGCATATTTTGATGTGATTTCTGGTTTTGTGTGGTGCGTCTTGCTGCCTAACAGATAATAGGCCAAACCAATGGTTGTTCCAGTAATGCGCGGTTTGGCATGGTTTCCTTGTTCGTCATTGATTTAACGCTGGTTTTTCTGTTTTGCAATTGATTTGTTCGGTCCGATTTCGCTGAAGCTGGTTAGATCTTCACCTTTTTGTCATTCGCGTTCCCATCGGAACCAACTTAAAGGCTGATGACGGTCTTAAGGCACTTCTATTGTAGCCGAACTCAAGGGATGGTTGACGTTGGTTCCCCTGGGGTGTCGGGCAGCCATTGGCGTATCTTTGCGGCGTAGTCGGACTTGGATAAATAAGGGCAGTCGTCGTAAGTGAAGATGCGGAGTTTGTCCAAGTTCGCAATCATCCCGGCTTCGTCGTCGCTCAATGGCGATCCAATGGCCTGACAACGGCGCAGTATCTCATCCTTGAGGCGGCTGTCAGCTACTCCCGGAATACCGAAGGAAAGGCGGTGGTCTTTGAGCGGCTTAAAAAAGACGAATCCAGTAAAGACATCCTCATAGTTCAGACCGGTATTAAAAGGCCAATAGTCGAAATCATCCTTGCCGAACGGAGAGCCCTTGAAATCAAAACCGAGAGCCGGATTGTTGAGGGCGGCGAACGCGGCATCCCATTTTCCATTCTGAACGGCGGTGAGAACTGCCTTTTGGTCCGTTGTGCCCGGCAGGATGGCTTCCGAATTCATCATGACGTTCGCCACTTTTCCCGGGAAGGCAGCCATCAAGTAACCGCACGTATTGTGAACTTCGCCTTCTCCCTTGAGGTGCGGAAAGGCGTGGCGATAATCCATAATCACCAGCGCCTTGTTCCGGGTGCCGGCCTGTCGGAATTCGTTAAATTGCCGGATGACGTTTTCGGCCATGATTCTGTCCCTCTGACTCAATTGCTTGGTCTGAAATTCAGCCCACGTCTCCCTCGTAGCTTTCTGCCAATCGAAATCGAGGCCGACGGGACAGACATGCACACGCGCATTTTTTGGAAGGGAGCGGTCCAGAGTATGGATCGCTTTCAAGAAATCGTAGTAATTGGTATCCGGCCAGAAGGAATCGTTTCCCATGTGGCTTGCGACATAGCGGAGCTCCTCGTTGACCTGCTCGACGTTCAATTGCTCCGCGTTTAGAAACGATTCAATGTAGGGTTGCAGGGCGGCGCTGCCAATTTCCGTAAAAATCTGTCCGGACTCCTGCTGAAATCGGGGATCCCGCGCCACGTCGCAAATCAAATTGTATTGGGTGACTTCCGGATGTGAGCGCTCGCACAAAACGACGAGATCGTAATGGCGGAACAGGCTCACTATATAATCCGCCGGGGATTGATTATGCGCTTTCAAAAATTGCACATACGTTTCAATCCCTTTGTCGTAGCGGGTTGTCTGCGCGGGCGGGGCATTTGTCACCGCCGCGTTTGCCGTTTGGACAGCGATGACAGCGGCACAGAAAATAATAGGGAATCGCTGCTTCAGGTCGAACGGTCGAGCATTCATTGCGTTGACTCAACTCCTTCAGTCACACGGTGATTTAAGCTGGGGCATTGAGAAGTTACAAGGATATTGGAAACGCCTTGATTTCGAACGACCGAACGCCCGCATGAGGTCGTTTAACTGATGCAAACTCGGGGCCTGAATTTCCACGGTAAATCGTAGGTTCAATCTGAGTTTACGCTCACCCTCACCCTTACCTCGCGCGGGAAGAGGGTGATACTTGGGAAGCCTTGCGATTCCGAGTTCCGCGTCCAAATCCCCTTGGCGAGGTTCCTGCTAAACCCATTGAAAACCGCCATTTAGGCGGTGGAAACATGACCTGAAAGAACTCAATGGGCGCTCTCAGTGATAGAATGCGGAAACTGCTTCGCTACGGCGATTTGTGGCTGGTGGTGGGCTTGTTCGGCACGATTTTGCTGCTGATCCTGCCCGTCGCGCCGGTCATGCTGGACTTGCTCCTGACCGTGAGCATCGGCCTGTCGTTATTGACGTTGCTGGTCATTCTTTACCTCAGGACACCGGCAGAATTTACCGGGTTCCCCACCCTGCTCCTGTTTATCACGCTTTACCGGCTCGCGCTCAATGTCGCCTCGACGCGCCTCATTTTGCTCGATGGTTATGCGGGGCATATCATTGAGGCTTTCGGCAATTTCGTGGTGCGCGGCAATTACGTCGTGGGGCTGGTGGTGTTCACGATCCTGGTGCTCATCAATTTCATCGTCATCACCAAGGGCGCGGGACGCATTGCGGAAGTGGCGGCGCGTTTCACGTTGGATGCGTTGCCGGGCAAACAGATGGCGATCGACGCGGAATTGAACGCCGGCCTCATCAATGAATCCGAGGCGCGCTCGCGCCGCAAATCCATTGAGGAGGAAGCGGATTTCTACGGCGCGATGGACGGTGCGAGCAAATTCGTGCGTGGCGACGCCATCGCGGCGATTCTCATCACGCTCATCAACATCATCGGCGGGTTTGCGGTGGGCATCATCCAAAAGGGCATGACGATGACCGAGGCGCTGCAACGTTTCACGATTCTTTCCATCGGCGACGGCCTGGTCTCGCAGATTCCCGCGCTGGTGACTTCGGTGGCGGCCGGTATTTTGATTACTCGCGCGACGGCCAAGAACAGCCTCGGCCACGAACTGGGGCGGCAGCTGCTCTTTTATCCGCGCGCGCTGACCATGCTCGCGGGCATGTTGGGAATCATGGCGCTCGTGCCTGGGTTGCCGACGATGCCCTTTCTTACGATGGCCATCATCATTGGTTTGCTGTCGTATACATTGCATCGGCACGGAATGCCCGAACAACTTGCCAGTGCCGGAGTTCCTGCCGCCGCGATGAACGGCGCCAAAACCGAAGGCGCGGGCAAAACCACGAACGCCGCAGGCGCCGCGACTCCTGCCGATGCCAAGGCGACGGACAAACTCGAAAGTCTTCTCACGCTCGACACGCTGCAAATCGAGCTCGGTTACGGCCTGGTTTCGATGGCCGATGCGCGCAAGGGCGGTGACTTGCTCGAACGCGTCACCGGCGTGCGCCGCAATTTCGCGCAGGAAATGGGCGTGCTCGTTCCGCCGATTCGTCTGCGCGACAATCTGCAGTTAAGCACGAACGAATATCGCTTTGTGCTCAAGGGCAACACCATCGCGCAAGGCCAGCTCATGCCGGGCCATTGGCTCGCGATGAACGCGACCAACAGCAAGACCACGCTGAAAGGCATCCCGACGGTCGAGCCGGTTTTCCAATTGCCCGCCACGTGGATCACGGACGTGGAACGCAAGAGTGCCGAAGTGGCCGGTTACACGGTGGTGGACGCGGTGTCGGTGCTCGTCACGCACCTTTCGGAAACGGTGCGGCGGCATTGTCACGAAATTCTCACGCGCCAGGATGTGCAGGCGTTGCTGGATAATTTGAAGCAGACCAACCCGGCGGTGGTGAATGAATTGATTCCCGCCCAGCTCACCGTGGGCCAGGTGCAACGCGTGCTGCAAAACCTGCTCGCGGAAGGCATTTCGATCCGCAACCTCGCGGGCATTTTGGAAAAAGTCAGCGATCACGCGATGCAGACGAAAAATCCGGACGAGCTTTCGGAATACGCCCGCCGCGTGCTCGGCCCGCAAATCACCAAGCCGTATCAGTCCGACAACGGCGGCCTGCGAGCCATCACCATCGATCCGCGGCTGGAACAACAGCTCTCCCAGGGCGTGCGCCAATCGCCGAGCGAAATCGCCTTGATCATCGAGCCGAAGATTGCGCGGCACGTGATGGACACGCTTTCGAAAGTGATTCAGCAGATGCTTTCGGCCGGGCATCCGCCCGTGCTGTTGTGCGCGCCGCAATTGCGGCTGGCCTTCCGCAGGTTCTTCGAAAACACATTTTCGGATCTGACCGTGCTCTCGTATTCGGAAGTTCCCGCGCGCGTGCAGGTGCAGAACGCGGCCATCATTCCGGCGATCGAATGAAAAAAATACCAACATCCAACACTCAACATCCAACATCCAACATCCAATG
>Ga0335085_10002918_pt1 | contig 30755 bp, 35 predicted proteins | sample Lox_Sample_45_FD_206712 | JGI IMG/M metagenome (GOLD analysis project Ga0335085, IMG submission 206712) | Soil microbial communities from Loxahatchee National Wildlife Refuge, Florida, United States - Lox_Sample_4.5 | ecosystem: Environmental > Terrestrial > Soil > Wetlands | place: USA... | reverse complement strand
GACGTCTGGGGGCGCCGCCACGAGGCGCGCGTGGCGGCGCGGCGGGGCCTGCTCGCCGAGCTCGCCGCCGGTGGCGAGCCGCCCGCCGCGCCGCCGGGGCCCCTCGAGCCGGCGCCGCCGCGCACCTGGCGGCCGCCGGCGATCGAGAACGGCGGGCGCGTCTGGGGGATCGCCGCGCAGCTGTACGCGCTGCGCAGCGAGCGCAACTGGGGCATCGGCGACTTCGCCGACCTCGGGCCGCTGCTCGAGTGGTGCGCCGCGAGCGGCGCCGCGGCGCTGGGCCTCAGCCCCCTGCACGCGCTGTTCGCGCACGACCCGGCGCGCGCGAGCCCCTACAGTCCCTGCTCGCGGCGCTTCCTGAATGCGCTGTACATCGCCCCGGACGCGGTGCCGGAGGCAGCGGCGGCAGAGGCGTTCGCGCAGTTGATCTCCAGCCCGCGCTTCGCCGAGGAGATCGGCAAGGCGAGGCAGAGCAAGCTCATCGACTACCCGGCGGTCGCGGCGCTCAAGTTCCGGGCGCTCGAGGCGCTGTACGCGGATTTCCGAGCACGCCACCTCGCGCGGGGCACCGACCGCGCGACCGCGTTCCGCGAGTTCCAGGCGCGCGAGGGCGAGGCGCTGCGGCTGCACGCGCTCTACGAGGCGCTGCAGGCGCACTTCCACGGCGCCGACCCCGCGGCCTGGGGCTGGCCGGCGTGGCCGGCGGCCTTCCGCGACCCGCGCGGCGAGGCCGCGCAGCGCTTCGGGCGCGAGCGGCTCGAGCGCGTCGAGTACTACGAGTACCTGCAGTGGCTCGCCGCGCAGCAGCTCGCCGCCGCCGGCGCGCACTCGGCGCGCCTCGGCCTCGGCGTCGGCCTGTACCTCGACCTCGCGGTCGGCGCGGACCGCGGCGGCTCCGACGTCTGGAGCGGGCAGGGGCTCTACGCGGCGCGCGCCAGCATCGGCGCGCCGCCGGACGACTTCAACCTGCGCGGCCAGGACTGGGGCCTGCCGCCGCTGCGCCCCGGTGCCTTGCGCGCCGCGCGCCACGAGCCCTTCGCGCAAGCGCTGCGCGCCGCGATGGCGCAGGCGGGCGCCCTGCGCATCGACCACGTGATGGGCCTGATGCGGCTGTGGTGGATCGCGCCGGGCGCCGAGCCGCGGGACGGCGCCTACGTGCGCTACCCGCTGGAGGAGCTGCTGGACGTGGTGGCGCGCGAGAGCCATCGCGGGCGCTGCCTGGTGGTGGGCGAGGACCTCGGCACGGTGCCGGGCGAGGTGCGCGAGGCGCTGGCGCGGCGCGGCGTGCTGTCGATGCGCCTGCCGTGGTTCGAGCGCGACGCGGCGGGCGAGCTGCGCCCGCCGCGCGACTTCCCGCCCGACGCGCTGGTCACGGCGAGTACCCACGACCTTCCGACCGTGGCGGGATGGTGGCAGGGGCACGACCTGCGGCTGCGGCGCGCGCTCGGATTGTTCCCCGACGACGGCGCGTTCGAGGCGCAGCTCGCCGAGCGCGCGCGCGACCGCGCGCGGCTGCTGCGCGCGCTGGCGCGCGAAGGCCGGGCGGTATCGCGCCCCGAGGCGCTCGCCGACGCGCTGCACGAGCAGGTCGCCGCCGCGCCCTGCGCCATCGCGCTGCTGCAGCTCGAGGACCTGCTCGGCCTGGTCGAGCAGGCGAACCTTCCCGGCACCGTGGAGCAGCATCCCAACTGGCGCCGGCGCCTGCCGGCGGACTGGCTGCGACGGCTGCAGAGCGAGCCGCTGCGACGGCTGGCGGCGCGCATCGGCGCGCTGCGCCGCGGAGCCCCGCGGTGATCCGCGCCACCCATACCTACCGCTCGCCGCTCCTGCGCGCGCGACGAGGCAGCTAGCGCGGCAGCTCGATCGAGGCCACCAGGCCGCCGCCGGGCGCGTTGCGCAGCGTGATGTCGCCGCCGTGCCAGCGCGCGATGTTGCGCGCGATGCTGAGGCCGAGGCCGATGCCGCCGCTGGCGAGATTGCGCGAGGCATCGAGCCGCACGTAGGGCTCGAACACGCGCTGCAGGTCGGCCTCGGGAATCCCGGGGCCGCGGTCGCTGACGCGGATGGTCAGGCGCGCGGGCGAGTCCTCCACTGTGATCGCGGCGGAGCCGCCGTAGCGCACCGCGTTCTCGACCAGGTTCTCGACCGAGCGGCGCAGCGCCTGCGGCTGGCCGAGATACGGCGCCGCGGCCGCGGCGCCGGTGGTCACCGCCTGGCCCATGTCGCGGCGGTCCTCGGCGATGCTCTCCACCAGCGCGCGCACGTCGATCGGCCGGCGCTCGGGCTCGGCGTCCAGGCCGCGGAAGAACTCCAGCGTCGAGCCGACCATGGCCTCCATCTCGTCGAGGTCGCGCTGCATGCGGGCGGCGGCGTCGCGGTCGGCGAGCAGCTCGGTGCGCAGCCGCAGGCGCGTGATCGGCGTGCGCAGGTCGTGCGAGATCGCGCCGAGCAGCCGGGTGCGGTCTTCGAGGTGCTGGCGCAGGCGCTGGCGCATGCGGTTGAAGGCGTCGATCACCGGCCGTATCTCGCTCGGGCCCGCGGCCTCGAGCGGCGGCCCGTCGAGCCCGGCGCCGGCCGCGTCCGCGGCGCGCGCCAGGCGCTGCAGCGGGCGCGCCATCATGTACCCGAACAGCCCCGCCAGCGCGAAGCAGGCGAGCGCGAGCAGCAGAAGCTGCGGCACCAGGGACTCGAGGCGGCTGAGCGGCTCCTGCGGCACTACCGCCGAGAACACCGCGTACGAGCCGTCCTCCAGGCCCACCTGCACGATGAGCGAGTAGGCATTCGGCAGCAGGAAGTAGAAATTGCGCGCCAGCCACAGCTCGAACGGCGTCGCCGCGGCGCCGTCGCCGGGGGCGAGCCGCGTGCGCGGCTGCGACGAGATCGCGACGCGCAACGGCCAGGGCGCGCCGATCTGGCGGCGTAGGACGTCCTGGAAGGAGCGCGCGTAGCTGCTGTGCTCCTCGACGTGCTCCGCAACCGGCACCGGCCGGTCGCTGAGGAACACGCGCAGGTGGCGCCCGTCGACGGTCTCGACCACCTTCTGCCGCTCGGCGGCCGGCAGGCGGTTGAGGATGCGCGCGTTCTGCGCGATGCGCGCCGCGATCTGCACCGCCGCCAGGCGGTAGACGGAGCTGCCGCGGTCGAACAGGTTGAGCACCAGCGTCGCCGCCTGCGCCGCGAGCAGGCCCGCCGCGAGCACCAGCAGCGAGCGCCCGAACAGCGACGCCGGGACCAGCCGCATCAGGGTACGCGCTCTACCGCGGCGGCCAGCACGTAGCCCTCGTTGCGCACCGTCTTGATGATGCGCGGCTCGCGGCCCTCGTCGCGCAGGCGCGCCCGCAGGCGGCTGACCTGCACGTCGATCGAGCGGTCGAACGGCGCGCTCCCGCGCCCGAGCGCCAGGTCCATCAGGCGGTTGCGGTCGAGCACCCGGTTCGGGTGCTCGACGAACACCGACAGCAGCCGGAACTCGGCCCCGCTCAGGCTCACCACCACGCCGTCGGGCGCCACCAGCTGGCGCGTCGCCAGATCGAGCGTCCAGCCGGCGAAGCGCACCGCGTGCGCCGGGCCTTCCGGAGGCGGCAGCGCTCGCGTGCGCCGCAGCACGCTGTTGATGCGCGCCAGCAGCTCGCGCGGGCTGAACGGCTTCGCCAGGTAGTCGTCCGCCCCCATCTCCAGGCCGAGGATGCGGTCGACCTCGTCGGCGCGCGCGGTGAGCATGATGACCGGCAGCCTGGACCTCGCGCGCAGGTCGCGGCACAGCGCGAGGCCGTCCTCGCCCGGCAGCATGACGTCGAGCACCACCAGGTCCGGCCTCGCCTCCTCCAGCGCGCGGCGCATCTCGCGGCCGTCGGTGGCGACCGCGACGCGGAACCCGTTGCGCTCGAGGTATTCCCCGAGCAGGCCGCGGATGCCAGGATCGTCGTCGACTACGAGGATGCGCGCCGGACGTTCCATGGGCGCGCTATTTGGCACGCCAGCGCCACGAGCGTCAAGCCGCCTTGTAACGCCATGTAACGGCGGGACCCGCCGCAACAGTGCGCAACGCGGCCGCCGGTGGCCGACACAAAAATCCCGTGCCGCGACATCCCCGGCTTACACGCGCGGCGCCCAATGGCGCCGCAGTGACCGCAACCCCCGCAACCTCACCGAACGAACCGAAAGGACCCCGCATGAAGACCCTGTTCGCAAGCCTGCTCGCCGCCGCGTTCGCCCTCGCCTGCGTCTCGACCTACGCCGCCGTGCCGGCGGCCGGCACCGCCGTGTACGACGAGGACTCGAAGGACGACTCGGCCAAGAAGCCGACCACCGACCAGAAGGACGACGAGGACAGCGACAAGAAGAAAAAGGACGACGACAAGTCCTGAGCTTTCACCGCAGCAGGCCGGAGGCGAAGCTCCCCCCGGAGGCTTCGCCTCCGGCGTTTTTCCTTTCCATTCCGGCGGGTTAGGATGCGGGTCGGGCCGCAACCGAACCGCCTCCCTGACCGATTCCGACCGCCGCGCCGTCGCGGCGTGGCTTTTTGCCTGCGCTGCGCTCACCTTCGCCATCGTGGTGGTGGGCGGCATCACGCGCCTCACCGAGTCGGGCCTCTCGATCGTGGAATGGCAGCCGCTCTCGGGCGCGCTGCCGCCGCTCTCCGCGGCGGACTGGAACGCGCTGTTCGCGCAATACCGCGACTCGCCTCAGTACCGGCAGGTGTTCGCCGGCATGGGATTGGAGGGCTTCAAGCACCTGTTCTGGTGGGAGTACGCGCACCGCCTGCTCGGCCGCGTCGTCGGGCTGGTCTTTCTGCTTTCGTATCTGTATTTCCTGCTTCGCGGAAGGCTCCGCAGGGACCTGTCTCTCAAGCTCCTAGGAATATTCGTCCTGGGAGGGCTGCAGGGCGCGCTCGGCTGGTACATGGTGAAGAGCGGCCTGGTGCACGATCCGCGCGTCAGCCATTTCCGCCTCACCGCGCACCTGGGGCTCGCCCTCGCGATCTTCGCCGCAGAGCTCTGGATCGGACTCGGCCTTCTCCTCCATGGAACAAGACCCCTGCAAGGCAAATTCGAGCCCCTTGCGCTGGTCGTAGCGGCCACCGTCTACCTGATGGCGCTCGCGGGCGGCTTCGTCGCGGGACTGCGCGCCGGGCACGCCTACAACACCTTTCCGCTCATGAACGGGCACCTGGTGCCGCCGGAGACCTTCATGCTGACGCCGTGGTGGCGCAACTTCCTCTGGAACGTCGCCACGGTGCAGCTGGTGCACCGGAGCATCTTCTGGCTGCTGCTGATCCTGGTCCCGTGGCTCTGGCTGCGGCTGCGCCGCACCGGCGCGCGCGTCGCCGCGCACCACCTCCTCGGCATGTTCTTCGTGCAGGCCTCGCTCGGCATCGCGACGCTGCTGCTCGCGGTGCCGGTGCCGCTCGCCGCGGCGCACCAGGCGGGCGCGGTGCTGCTGTTCGCGACTGCCCTCTGGACCGCGCAGGCGGCGCGGGATCCGGCGCGCACGGCGCACGCCTGATGCGCGCGCTCGCCTTCGCGCTGCTCGCGCTCGCCAACCTGCTGTGGGCGGGCAACTGGGTGATCGGGCGGCTGCTGCGCGGCGCCTTCGACCCGGTGACGCTCAATTTCCTGCGCTGGGCGATCGCGATCGTGGTGCTGGCGCCCTTCGCCCTGCCGGCGCTGGCGGGTAAGGGTGCGGTGCTGCGCCGCAACGCCGGGATCCTGCTGCTCATCTCGCTCGCCGGCGTGGCGGTGTTCCAGAGCCTGGTCTACCTCGGGCTGCGCACCACCACCACCGTGAATGCGGTGCTGCTCAACTCCTCGGGGCCGGCCTTCATCCTGCTGTGCTCGTGGGCGATCGAGCGCGAGCACGGCACGCGGCGCCAGGTCGCCGGCATGCTGATCTCGCTCGGCGGGATCCTCGTCATCCTGTCGCGCGGCGAGCTGGCGAACCTGCTCGCGCTCGAGGTGCACCCGGGCGATGCCTGGATCCTGCTCGCGGTGCTGCTGTGGGGCGTGTACTCGGTCCTGCTCAAGCGCCGGCCGCCCGAGCTCGGCGGCGTCGCATTCCTGTTCGTGATCTCGGTCGCCGGCGTGCTGATGCTCGCGCCCTTTGCCGCGCTGGAGGCGCTGCGCGCACCGCCGCGCTGGCCGAGCGCCGCCGAGGCGGGCGGCGTGCTCTACATCGCGCTCGCCGCCTCGGTGTTCGCCTTCATCTTCTGGAACCGCGGCGTCGCGGTCGTCGGCGCGAACGCCGCGGGCTTCACGCTGCACCTGCTGCCCGCCTTCGGCACGATCCTCGCCATGATCTTCGCCGGCGAGTCGTTCCACGCCTTCCACGCCGTGGGCCTCGCCACCATTCTCGCCGGGGTCGCGATCGCCACGACGCGCGGCTCGCCGCTCGCTTTTCTCTCCAGGGCGGCGACCCGCACATGAAGGTCGCGGTCCTCGGCGCCGGGGCGGTCGGCTGCTACTACGGCGGCATGCTCGCGCGCGCCGGGCACCCGGTCACGCTGATCGGCCGCGCCGCGCACGCCGCGGCGATCGCTCGCGACGGGCTGCGCTTCGAGGGCCTCAAGTTCGACGAGCGCGTCCGCGTCGCCGCGACGACGGACCCGGCGGCGGTGGAGGGCTGCGACCTCGTCCTCTTCAGCGTCAAGTCGACCGACACCGACGCGGCCGCGGCGCAGATCGCGCCCCACCTCGCGGCATCCAGCCTCGTCCTCAACCTGCAGAACGGCGTCGACAACGCCGAGCGCATCCAGGCGCGCGTGCCCTGCCCCGTGATCCCGGCCGCGGTCTACGTCGCCACCGAGATGGCCGGCCCGGGCCACCTCAAGCACCACGGCCGAGGGGACCTGGTTATGGGGGTCTTGCCCGGGAGTGCCTTTCCCGTTTCCAGGAAAAATCTTGATGGCATAAAGAACCTGTTCGAGGCGGCCGGCGTCCCGGTCCGGATCTCGGACAACGTCGCGGGCGAGTTGTGGCAGAAGCTCGTCGCCAACTGCGCCTACAACGCGATCTCGGCGATCTCGCAGCTGCCCTACGGCGAGATGATCGCGAGCCCCGGCATCCGCGAAGTAATGCGCGACGTCGCGAGCGAGGTGCTCGCGCTCGCCGCCGCGAGCGGCGTGCGCATGGAAGGCGACGTGCTCGCCAACGTCTACCGCATCGCCGAGGCGATGCCGACGCAGTACTCCTCCACCGCCCAGGACATGGCGCGCGGGCGCCCCACCGAGATCGACCACCTCAACGGCTTCGTCGTGCGCCGCGGCGACGCGCTCGGCGTCCCGGTGCCGGCCAACCGCACGCTGTGGGCGCTGGTGAAGCTGCTCGAATCGAAGCGCACGGCAGCGTGACCGTTCACCGGCTTGCCCTGTGGAGGGGTATGATTCCCAGCATGACGCAACTTCTTGAGAAGGCGCTGAGCGAAGTCGCGAAGCTGCCGGATGCCGAGCAGGATGCCGTTGCGGCGATCCTGCTGCAGGAGATCGCCTCCGAGCAGCGATGGTCTGACGCATTCGCGAATTCGCAAGAACTGCTCGCCAAGCTGGCCAAGAAGGCCTTGGCAGAGCACGCGGCCGGCCGCACCAAGCTGCTGTAGCATCCGTGCGGTCTCATACGACCGCCGAGTTCCGGGAGTTGCTCGCAGCGGCACCGGAAACCATCCAGACGAAGGCGCAGTCCGCCTATCGGCTCTGGGCTGACAATCCCGCGCATCCATCGCTTCGTTTCAAGAAGGTCCACGCGACGCTACCCGTCTATTCCGTCAGGATAGATCTCGACTGGCGTGCGTTGGGTGTCCTTCAAGGGGACACCGTGGTCTGGTTCTGGATTGGAACCCATGGTGACTACGAGCGATTGCTTTCGAAGCTCTGAGACTCAGTGCCTCGTGGCCGAATCCACCGCCTCGGACCACCCGGAACATCTGAACACATCTCGCCCGATTTCGGGCTGGCCTCGCCTCTACGAGTCGCGCATCGCGACCGGCTGGTAGGCGCCGGGCTGCATCAGCACATTGAAGCTGATGCTGATGCGGTGCTCCTCGGAGAGGTTCGGATGCACGGAGTGCTGCACCGGCGAGGGCCACATCAGCAGCGTGCCGGCGCTCGGTCGCACCACGTGCGCGGGACGCGCGTCGGGCTCGACGCCGGCCGTGATCATGTCGGCGCCGGTGCGCGGGTCATAGAACGAGATGCAGGCCGGCCGCGATCGCGGGTCGTCGACGCCCGGCGGAGCCGCCGGCACGCGCACGTAGTACGTGCCGCTCAGGTAGGCCCACGGGTGCGTGTGCGGCGCGTGGTGGTCGCCGTAGCGGTTGACGTTGTACCAGCCGACGAGCTTCCAAGGCACCGGCCGCACGACGCCCGTGTGCTGCAGAAAGGAGCCGACCGTCTGCTCCACCTGCTGCTTCAGCCAGCGCACCGCCGGGTGCGAGCTCGCGAAGAAGCTCTGCTCCTGGAAGCGCGCCGTGAGGTCGGTTTCGCGCGCTTCCTGCGCGTAGATGTGCTCGATGAGGCCGGCGTTCGGCTGCTCGAAGCCGGGCAGCCGGCGGCTGACGAGCAGCGTCGGCCACAGCCCGCTGAACGCCATGCGCGGCGCGGCGCTCATCGGCCGCCCTCCAGCTCGACGCGCAACGCGACGCGCACCCACGGCGCGCGCGCGAGGTGGACGCGGCTGGTATGGCGCAGGTAGCCCGGCCACAGCATCAGCATCCCGGCGACGGGCGCCACGGTCCGGTTCTCGACGAAGTTGGGGTCGCCCGCGAGCGCGAGCGCATTGAAGCCGACGCGCGGGTCGTAGAACGAGACGTGGCTCGGCGCGCAGTCGCTGCGCAGGTGGTCGAGCTCCGGCGGCGGCGGCGCATTCACGAAATACAGGCCCGCGAGATACGCGCCGGGCTCGTTGCCGAGCTCGCGATACTGGCCGAAGCCGAGCGCCTCCAGCCGCCCGCTCAAGCGCCAGCGCGGCGCCGGCTCGACGCGCATCTTCTCGAACCACTGCCCGACCGCGGTGGCGATCCACCCGCGCAGCCAGGAGACCGCGGGATGCTCCGTCTCGAACAGGTTGCCTTCGACCCCCGGCGGCGCGGCGAGCTCCGCCAGCGCGCGGTTGTGCTCCTCGGCGCCGGGCAGCTGCAGCTGCCCGACCCACGTCGGCCAGAGCGGGAAGATGTCGTCCTGAGCGGCAGGCTCGCCCATCGTCGCCCGGCCTGCCGCCTCAGCCGCCCGGCTTGCGCTCTTCGCCCAGGCGCACCACGTTGGAGGCCTCGGCTTCGGGCGCCGGCGGCTCGAGCTCGGCCGCCTCGATCCTCTGGAAGGTCTGCGAGATCTTGCGGCTCGAGGTCTGCACGTCCTCGGCGTCCTGCTGCGCCTGGCGGATGTGGTCGGCAAGCTTCTTCATGCGCTCATCGAACCTGCGGAAGTCCTGGCCCAGGCGCACCAGCGCGTCGCGGATGATGTGGATCTGCTTCCTGGTCTCGACGTCCTTCAGCACCGCGCGCGCGGTATTGAGCACCGCCATCAGCGTGGTCGGCGACACGATCCAGACGCGCTTGCCGATGGCGTACTCGACCACCTCGGCGTGGTAGGCGTGGATCTCCGCGAACACGGCCTCCGCCGGCACGAACATCACCGCGCCGTCGGAGGTCTCGTTGGGGATGATGTACTTGCGCGCGATATCGTCGACGTGCTTCCTGACGTCGGCGCGGAATTGCTTCTGCGCCTGCGCGCGCTCTGCCTCGCCCGCCTGCGCATCGAACATGCGGTTGTAGTTCTCGAGCGGGAACTTGGAGTCGACCGCGACCAGCCCCGTGGGCGGCGGCAGCCGCAGCACGCAGTCGACGCGGTTGCCGTTGGAAAGCGTGTACTGCATCGCGAAGGCCGCGGTCGGCAGGACGTTCCGGACCAGCGCCTCAAGCTGCACCTCGCCGAAGGCGCCGCGGGTCTTCTTGTCGCCGAGCAGCTCCTGCAGGCTCACCACGCTGCCGGTGAGCGTCTCGATCTTCTTCTGCGCCTCGTCGATGGTGGCGAGGCGCTGCATGACGTTGACGAAGGTCTCATTGGTCTTCCTGAACCCCTCGTCGAGGCGCTCGTTGACGCGGCTGGAGATCTGGTCGAGCCGCTGGTCGAGCTTGCCGGAGATCGATTCGCGCAGCTCGTTGAGGTGGCCGCCGAGGCGGTCGCCCTGCTTCGACAGTCCGTCATGCAGGTCGGCGAGCATCTGGCGGTGCTTTTCCTCGAGCGTCGCCTGGAGCCTGAAAGCGAAGAAGACGCCGAAGGCGAGAACCACCAGTGCGACGATCAGCGCGGCCTCGGCCATGCGGGATTCTAGCCCCGCGCCAGCAGCGTCAGCGTGCGCGCGGCCGGGTCGATCTCCACGGTTGCGCCGTGCGGCACCTGCGCGGTGACGTCGCCCTCGAAGCCGACCAGCATCGAGACGTCGCCGAACGCGGCACCCTGCACCAGGATCGGGTTGACGCTGTTCAGCACGATCGCGAGCGGCACCAAGCCTCGCGAAGCCATCTCGTGCAGCATCCACGCGGTGGCGACCCCGCCCTTCGCGGTGTCGAGCACCAGCACCTTCCCGGCGTACGACTGCCCGGCGAGCTTGTGCGAGGCGCGCGAGAACACGCCCCTGATGCGGTCGAGGTCGTAGCGCGCGGAGAAGCCGTCGAGCGCCACCAGCGCCTCGCCGCGCACCTTGCGGCCGATGCCGTGCCGGGCGGCGAGGACCGTCACCGCAGCCTGCCCTTTTCGGCCGCCTCTACGCAGCGCTCCATCGAGGCGAGCAGCGGCACGTAGCCGTAGCCGCCGAGGATGTTGACCAGCTTGACGCTGTTGGTGGCGAGCCGCTTCCAGCCGTTCGCCTCGGCGATCTCGCGCGCGTAGGACTGGTAGAAGCACATGCCCGAGAGCACGTGGCCGCCCGCGTCCTCTATCTTCTTCGTCAGGCCGAAGCGGTCCGAGTCGGGCTTCACCTGCGGGCTGGTCACGGCGAGCAGCGGCCGCACGAAGCGCCGCCCGTCGCACAGCGCGGCGAGCTCGAGCAGCTCATAGAGCGAGAGCTGCGGCGCCGAGAACACCACCACGTCGACCTCTTGCCGGCCAGCGTAGGCCGACTGCAGCGCATCGATATCCGATTTTTCTATTTTTCTGAATTCTTTCAATGCAGACCCCCCCGATTCGGAGGCCTCCGGAGTCACCCCGGCAAGGTGATACATCGCGATCGAGCCGAAGCTCGCCATCGCCGCGCCGAAGTGCTTGAGCGCGTCCGAGCCGGGCGCGGTTTCCAGCCCCTCGAGGTAGGGCACCGCCCAGTAGTTGCCCGCGACGCGGCCGACGAGGCCGCCGAGCGCGCCCCATTCGTTCAGCGTCGCCGGCTGGAACGCCGCGCGCAAGCGCAGCGTGGCGCGGCGGCACGCGTCGAGGTGGAAGCCGTAGCGCGGCGTGCGCCCGGTGAGCCCCGCCGCCACCGCGGACGGGCCGCCCTCGAAGTTCGAGCGCGCGCCGCACACCGAGTTTGCGTAGATCACCACGCCGGTGTCGCCGAAGGCGACGCGCTCGCCGCGCGCCGGCGCCTGGATCGTCTGGTAGTTGATGCAGGTGTCGGTCATCAGCACGCCGAGCGCCCGGAACGCCTCGATCGCGCGCCGCTCGAGGCCGGCGACGTGCCCCGGCTGCTTCAGCACGCCCGCCTTGGCGAAGTCGGTGCCGCGCGGGTCGGTGATCGTCGGGACGCGCACCCGGCCCTGCTTCGCCCCGAGGCCCTCGAGCCAGGCGACGCCCGCCTGGCCCAGGCTCTCGGTGTCGGCCATGACGTGCGCCTGCGTCACCTCCACGAAGTCCGCGGCGCCGAAGAACTCGCCCACCTTCACCTGGTGCTCGATCGCCGCCTGCGCCGCGGCGCCGAGCTCGCCGGCCGCCATCGCGCGCTCGAGGTCGTTCAGCTTCATCGCGGCACTATACCGAGTCGCGCAGCGTGAGCGCCGGCGAGGCCGACAGCACCTTGCGCGCCGACAGCCAGGCGTTGAGCGAGAGCAGCAGCACGCCAGCGAGCGGCCCGGAGATCCACAGCGCCGCGCTCGGCGGCAGGTCGAGGTCGAAGATGCGCTTCGCCAGCAGCTGCCCGATGGCGGCGGCGCCGACCGCCGCCAGCAGCCCGGCGACCAGGCCCATCGCCAGGAACTCGACGCGCTGGCTGCCGCCGACCTGCGCGCGCGAGGCGCCGTAGACGCGCATCACCGCGGCCTCGCGGCGGCGCTCGTCCTCGGTCGCGAGCAGCGCCGAGTAGAGCACCAGCAGGCCGGCGCCGAGCGCGAACAGGAACACCACCTGCACGGCGTTGATCACCTGGCCGATGACGGCCTGCGCCTGGCGGAGCGCGGCGCTGACGTCGACCAGCGTCAGGTTGGGAAACGCCGCCGTCAGCTGGTCCATCGCCCGCGCCTGGGCGGGGTCGACGCGGAAAGCCGAGATGTAGCTTGCCGGGTAGTCCGCGAGCAGCCGCGGCGGCGCGATGACGAAGAAGTTCACGCGCATCGAGTCCCAGCGCAGCTTGCGCAGCGAGGTGATGCGCGCGCTGAAGGACTGGCCGCCGACCTTCCAGGTGAGCGTGTCGCCGAGCTTCCAGCCCAGCGTCTTCGCGATGCCCTCCTCGACCGACAGCGCCTTGTCGCCCGGCGAGAACCAGCTCCCCCCGGCGAGCGTGTTGTGCGAGGGCAGCCGCTCGGCGTACGACAGGTTGAACTCGCGCTCCACCAGCCGCTTGGCGCGCTCGCCCTCGTAGTCGGCCTCGGACACCGGCTTGCCGTTCACCGCGACCAGGCGCCCGCGCACCATCGGGTCGAGCTCCGGCACCGGCAGGCCGTGGCCGGCGAAGAAGCGCTTCAAGCCGTCCACCTGGTCGGGCTGCACGCCGAGCAGGAAGCGGTTCGGCGCGTCCGGCGGCGCGCTGCGGCGCCAGGCGTCGACCAAGTCGTTGCGCGTGAAGGTGAGCAGGAGCACCGCGGTGAGGCCGAGCGCGAGGCTCGCCACCTGCACCGCGTTGCCGCGGGCATGCCGCCGCAGGTTGGCGAGGCCGTAGCGCAGCGCGAGGTTCGCGGCCGCGAACCGGCGCGCGGCGAGCCCTGTCGAGAGCAGCCTCAGGCTCAGCCAGGCGACCACGGCGAAGCACGCGACGGCGGCGCCGAAGCCGCCCACCACCAGCACGCCGAGCTGCACGTCGCCCGCCTGCCAGATGAGCAGCCCCGAAAGCGCCGCCAGCCCCGCGACGTAGCTGGCGAGCGTGCCGCCGCGCGCGGCGCCGGCCTCGCGGCGCAGCACGCGCACCGCGGGCACGTTCTTCAGCTGCACCAGCGGCGGCAGCGCGAAGCCGAGCAGCAGCACCAGGCCGACGAGGAATCCCTGCGCCGCGGGCAGCGGCGAAGGCGGCGGCAGCTCGGCGCGCAGGATGCCGCCGAGAATCTCCGCGACGAGGAATTGGGCGGCGCAGCCGGCCAGCGTTCCGATGCCGGAGGCAATGATTCCGAGGATGAGAAACTCGAGGCCGAAGACCCCCAGCAGCCGGCCCTGCGTCGCGCCGAAGCAGCGCATGACCGCGCAGGCGTCGAGATGCCGCTCCACGTAGCGCCGCGTGCCGAGCGCGATCGCGACGCCGGCGAGGATCGCGGCGAGCAGCGCGGTCAGCCCGAGGAAGCTCTGCGCGCGCTCGATCGCGTTGCGCACCTCGGGACGGCCGCTCTCCAGGTTGTCGACGCGCTGGCCGCGCTCCAGATGGGCGCGCGCCCAGCGCTCGAGGGACGCGATCGCGGCGCGCGGCCCCGCGGCGTAGAGGTGGTACCAGGCGCGGCTGCCGGTCTGCATGAGGCCGGTGGCCGGCAAGTCGGCGAGGTTCATGAACAGGCGCGGCGCCAGGTTGAAGAAGCCGGTGCCGCGCTCCGGCTCGAGGGTCACCACCGCGGCGACCTCGAACGTCTTCTCGCCCAGCCGCAGCCTCGAGCCGACCGGCGCGCCGAGCGCGGTCACCAGCCGCTCCTCGATCCACACCGTGCCGGGCTTCGGCCCGGTCTCGGCCGGCGCGTCGGGCGCGTTCAGCGCCGGCGCGATGCGCAGCCGGCCGCGCAGCGGGTAGTTCCCGGTCACCGCCTTGATCCCGGCGAGCTGCGAGCGCTCGCCGCAGGCCGCCATGCTGATGAAGGTGACGGCGCGGGCGCGCTGCAGCCCGCGCCGCGCGATCTCGCCGGCGACGGCCGGCGCCCAGGGATGGTCGGAGACCAGCACCAGGTCGGCGCCCAGCAGCTGGTGCGCGTCGCGCACCAGCGCGCGGCTGACGCGGTCGGCGAAGAAGGCGACGCTGGAGATGCTCGCCACCGCGACCACGATCGCCGCGGCCAGCACGCGCAGCTCGCCGGCGCGCCAGTCGCGCGCGAGCATGCGCCAGGCGAGGCTCATGCCGCGACGATCCTGCCGCCGGCGAGGCGCACCTGGCGCGCGCAGCGCCGCGCCAGCGGCTCGTCGTGCGTCACCAACACCAGCGTGGTGCCGAAGCCGCGGTTCAGCCCGAACAGCAGCTCGATCACGCCGGCGCCCGCCTCGGCGTCTAGGCTGCCGGTCGGCTCGTCGGCGAACAGCAGCTTCGGCCGCACCGCGAAGGCTCGCGCCAGCGCGACGCGCTGCTGCTCGCCGCCCGACAGGTGCTTGGGATAGTGCGAGGTCCTCTCCGCCAGGCCGACGCGCGCAAGCACCTCGCGCGCGGCTTCGGCCGCGTCGCGCCGGCCGGCCAGCTCCAGCGGCAGCATGACGTTCTCCAGCGCGGTGAGCGCGGGCAGCAGCTGGAACGACTGGAACACGAAGCCGACGGCGCGGCCGCGCAGCCCGGCGCGCGCGTCCTCGTCGAGCGCGAACAGGTCGGCGCCGTCGAGCGTCACCGTTCCCGCGCTCGGCGTGTCGAGGCCGGCGAGGATCGCGAGCAGCGTCGACTTGCCCGAGCCCGAGGCGCCGAGGATCGCCACCGCCTCGCCCGCCGTGACGGCGAGGTCGATATCCCGCAGAATGACGAGGTCGCTATCGCCGCTGCGGACCGTCTTGCCGATGCCTCGCGCCCTGAGAATCGCTGCTTCGCTGCTGTTCATGTCGGTGGCGTTTGCGGCCTCGGCCGCCTCGGGCACGGTGCTGGTGTACGGCGACAGCCTCTCGGCCGCCTACGGCATGCCGGAGCGGCTCGGCTGGGTGGCGTTGCTGGCGGAGCGGCTGAAGCGCGAGCGACCGGATTATAGCGTCGCCAACGCGAGCATCTCGGGCGAGACCACGGCCGGCGGCCTCGCGCGCCTCGCCAAGACGCTCGAGCGCACGCACCCCGCCGTGGTGATCCTCGAGCTCGGCGCCAACGACGGCCTGCGCGGCCTGCCGCCGGCGGCGATGCGCAAGAACCTCGCCGCGATGATCGAGCGCGCGAAGAAGTTCGGCGCCCGGGTGCTGCTGGTCGGGATGCGGCTGCCGCCGAACTACGGCCCGGACTATACGCGCGCCTTCGAGCGCGCCTACGCCGAGGCGGCGCGGGAGGAGCGCGTCGCGTTCCTGCCGTTCCTGCTCGAGGGCTTCGCCGAAAAACAGGACCTGTTCCAGGCCGACCGCATCCATCCCACCGACGCGGCGCAGCCGCGCGTGCTCGCCAACGTCTGGAAGGCGCTGCTGCCGCTGCTCGAGTAGAAGGCCGAGGCGGGTGCCTCGCGCCGGGCGCTTCAGCCTTCGTCCCAGATCCTGTCCGTCAGGGGCAGGTCGCGGAGCTCCGCGGCGCCGAGCGGCCGGTCCGGCGCAATGCCGATCGACTGCAGCAGCGCCGCGAGCTGCCGGACGTGCTGCGCCGAATGCCACACGGTGCGCTCGAGCATCTCGTGCCGGCTGGTGCGCCCGAAGTAGGTCTCGACGGCTTGCCCGAAGTCGGCCTCCGCGGCGCCCGCCCACCAGCGCTCGAACCGCGCGCGCACGGCCTCGCCGAAGGCGGCGATCGACGCGCTCGTCGCCATGTCGTCGGGCGGCGGGGCGACGAGGGTCTCGTATTCGAGGCGCCTGCCGGTTTCTTCCATTTCCAGGAACGCGATCGGGATCTGGAACACGTGGTGCGCGAGCACGCGCCAGGAGCGCGGCCGATTCGGCAAGGTGTTGCCGAGCACCGCATCCGGGAACTGGCGCACCAGCCGCGCCGCGGTGGCGAGCACGGCGCTCGCGCGCCCGGCCAGCGCCGCAGGGGCGAGCACCGGGCCGGCCGCCTCGTTCAGCCCGAGGAAGCCGACGACGTCCGAGATGACCTGCGCATAGACGAACCGGCCGCCGCGCGCCACCACCGGCAGCGAGCGAGCGCCCAGCGCGCGCAACGCCGCCATGCCCTCGTCGCTTTCGAGGACGTTGATCGACTGGAACTCGATCCCACGGACCGAGAGAAACTCCTTGAGCCGGAGACAGCTGGTTCAGTGCGGCTGCCAGTAGACCTGGATCGGTGCGCTCATCGGCGAGAGTCCTGTGGGCGGAAGCGGGAGTGTACCTCGCCGCTGCCGCAGCGTGGCCTGGGTCTGCGAGCTAGACGACGGTCAGGCGCGCCGCCCCGGCGGCGAGCCGCCCGATCGCGCGCGCCTGCCCGAAGCCCTGCCGCGCGAACTCGGCGAGCGCCGCCTGCTCCGCTTCCGGCGCGCACGCCACCAGCAGCCCGCCGCTGGTCTGCGGGTCGGTCAGCAGCTTCTGCTTCCAGGGCTCGAGTCCCGCGGGCAGCGCCACGTCCTTGCCGTAGCCCTTCCAGTTGCGGTCCGAGGCGCCGGTGGCCACGCCCTGGCGCGCCCACTCCAGCGCCTCCGGGATGATCGGCAGGGAATCGAACTTCACCTCGCCCCGCAGCCCCGAGCCGCGCAGCATCTCGAGCAGGTGCCCGGCGAGGCCGAATCCGGTGACATCGGTGAGCGCGTGCACGCCCGGCATCGCCGAGAGCGCCTCGCCCGGCGTGTTGAGCTTGGTCGTCGCGTCGATCATCGCCCCGTAGCCGGCCTCCGACAGCCTGCCCTTCTTCAGCGCGGCGGAGAGGATGCCGACGCCGAGCGGCTTGCCGAGGACCACCGTGTCGCCCGCCTTCGCGGTGCTGTTCCTCTTCACCCGTTCCGGGTGCGCGAGGCCCAGGGCGACCAGGCCGTAGATCGGCTCCAGCACGTCGATCGAGTGCCCGCCGGCGACCGGGATGCCCGCCGCGGCGCACACCGACGCGCCGCCGGCGAGGATCCTGCCGATCACCTCGAGCGGCAGCTTCTCCAGCGGCATGCCGACCAGCGCCAGCGCGAAGATCGGCTTCGCGCCCATGGCGTAGACGTCGGAGAGGGCGTTGGTCGCCGCGATGCGGCCGAAGTCGTACGGATCGTCGACGATCGGCGTGAAGAAGTCGGTCGTCGCGACCAGCGCCTGCTGCGCGTTCAGCTGGTAGACGGCCGCGTCGTCCGCGGTCTCGGTCCCAACCAGCAGCTCCGTCGGCAGGCCGCGGATCGGCGTCGCCGCGAGCAGCTCCGACAGCACCGCGGGCGCGATCTTGCAGCCGCAGCCGCCGCCGTGGCTGAACTCGGTCAGGCGGATCTTGCTCTTCATCGCGGCCGACATGGATTTCCTTTCACCCCACCCGCATTCTAGTCGAGCGCGCAGGTCCGGAAGCCGGAGAACACGTCGGCCCGGTCCGGGGTGTAGAAGTTGCGGAACTGCGGGCGCACCAGGCGCGGCGCAGTGGCGAAGCTCGCCCCGCGCAGCACCTTGTGCGTGCGGAACCAGGGCTGCGAGTAGTCCTCGTAGGGATCGGCGCTGAAGCCGGGATACGGACCGAAGCTCGATGCGGTCCATTCCCAGACGCCGCCCGGCGCGATGCGCCCCGCGCCCGCGGCAAGCTCCCATTCGGCCTCGGTCGGCAGCCGGCGCCCGGCCCAGCGGCAGTACGCCTGCGCCTCGTCCCAGCTCACGTGCCGCAGCGGCGCGTCCGGCTCGAGCGAGAGCCAGCGGTCGAAGCGCCGCTCGCGCCACGCGCCGCCCTCCTTCCTCCAGTAGCGCGGCGCGGCGCCGCCCGCATCCACGAAGCGCAGGTACTCGGCGTTGGTCACAGGGGCGGAAGCGATCCTGAACCCGGGTACGCGAACCTCGTGCGCCCACTTCTCGTTGTCGAACACGAAACCGCCGCTCTTTTCGGAGCCGAGGCGGAATTCGCCGCCTTCCACCTCAACGTCGCCCCCCGAATGCCCTTTGATGGAAGAAGCAACTCCTTCAGGCTCCGCATAGCCGAGCGTCTGGCGCGTGTAATGGAACGCCTCGGCATGCATGTCCTCGTGGAATGTCGCAAGGCGCACGAAATACTGCAACAGAGGGTTCTCCGCCTCGCGCGCGAGCCGCGCGCGCACGCGCTCGAGGACTGCTTCGCCGTACGCGCGCGTCGCGCGCAGGCCCGGCAGCGGCAGGGCCCAGCGCGTGTCGTGCGCGACGGCCGACGAGTCGTAGAGCGCGTCCGCCCCGGGCAGCATCGACCCGCCAAGCGAGCCATCGGCGCGTTGGCGCAGGCACCAGCGCTCCTGGAACCACGCCACGTGGCCGATCTCCCACAGCGGCGGGTTGACGATCGGAAGCTTCGGCCCCAGCAACCGCCCGCCGTCGAGGTCGCTCGTGACGGCGAGCGCCCGCGCGCGCGCGTCGACGAGATCGCGCTCCAGCAGCGCCGGGTCGGCGAGCGCGGGAGGCTCGGCTAAGATCCCCACCGGATCCAGCCATGCGACGCATCGCGATCGTCACGCCGGCCCGTCCCGGGACGCGCACCGGCAACTTGCACACCGCGCAGCGCTGGGCGGCGATGCTGCGCAGCGGCGGCGGCCGCGTCTCGGTCACGACCGGCTGGGACGGCGGGCCGGCCGACGGCATGATCGCGCTGCACGCCCGCCGCAGCCACGCCTCCGTGCTGCGCTTCAGGGCGCGGCGCCCTTCCGGCGGCCTCGTCATTGCGCTCACCGGCACCGACCTCTACCGCGACCTGCCCCGCTCGGCCGAGGCGCGCCTCTCGCTCGCGCACGCGGACCGCATCGTGGTGCTGCAGGACGAGGCGAAACGCGCCCTCGCTCCGGCCCTGCGCCGCAAGACGCGCGTCGTCTACCAGTCCTCCGACACGCGGCTGCGCCACGCGCCGCCCGCGCGCGTCTTCCGTGTCGCGGTCGCCGGCCACCTGCGCGAAGAGAAGGACCCTTTCCGTGCCGTGCGAGCGCTGGCGCACCTCCGGCGCGAGAACGTGGAAGTGGTTCACATAGGAAAAGCCCTGAGTCCCCAAATGCGGCGCGAGGCGCGCCGCTGGATGCGCCGCGAGCCGCGCTATCGCTGGCTCGGCAGCGTGCCGCACCACGCCGCGCTCGGCTGGATCGCGGCGAGCCACGTGCTGGTGGTCAGCTCGCGCATGGAGGGCGGCGCCAACGTGATCAGCGAGGCGGTGCGCATCGGCACCCCGGTGCTCGCCTCGCGCATCGCGGGCAACGTCGGCATGCTGGGGCGCGGCTATCGCGGCTACTACGCGCCGGGCAATGCGCGCGCGCTGGCGCGCCTGATCGGACGCTGCGTCGCGGAAAGCGGATTTCACAGCCTGCTTCGCTCGCAGGCGCGGCGCCGGCGGCCGCTCTTTTCGCCGGCCGCGGAGCGGCGCGCGCTGCGCGCGGTGGTGGCGGAGGCCGCGGCCCCCCGCCGGTAGCCGGTCACCTCAGCAGCTCGTCGATACGGGCGCGCGCGGCCGGCTCGTCCCAGTCGAGCATGCCCTGGTGCACGTAGCGGATGCGGCCGTCGGTTCCGACCAGGTAGCTCGCGGGCACGATGCGCACCCCCCAGGCCCTCGCCGCATGCGCGCCGGTGTCGAGCAGCGTCGGCAGCGCGAGCGGCATTTCCTCGAGGAAGCCGCGCACGCGGCTGCCGGGCTCGTCGACGTCGACCGCCAGCACCTCGAAGGCGCGCCCCGCCATCCCGGCGCGCAGCTTCTCGATCGACGGCAGCTCCTCGCGGCAGGGACCGCACCAGGTGGCCCAAAAGTGCACCAGTACCACCTTGCCGCGGAAATCGCCGAGGCGGCGGACCTGCCCCTGCAGGTCCTGCAGCTCGAGCGGCGGCGTGGCGCCGCCATCCCAGGGCTTGAAATCGGCCGCCCCCGCGGCGGCCACCCAGGCCGCCGCGGCGAGCGCCGCGAGCCGCCGCACTAGTCGAGCGCCCCCTGCGAGACGATCTTGTACTTCACCGACGCCGGATCGAGCTGGTCGCGCCGCTCGCCGCCGCTCTCGGCGTTCACGTACATCAGGTACGGCAGGCGCGGCCCGCGCGACCCCGGCAGCGCCACGTCGTGCCCCATGTTGTAGGCGAGCCAGTTCATCTCCCAGCTGCCGAAGAGCCGCTTGCGCGCAGCCGCCACCTTGGGGTTGTCGATCGCGAGGTGCCCGGGCGGCTCTTCCAGCATCACCTTGCGCACGTCGGCGGGATCGACCGGCACCCAGCCGTAGCCCTCGGCGAAGAACATCGCGCGGCAGTGCTGCGCCTTGCTGATGTCCGGCGAGCCCGCGCCGAGGCTCTTGTAGCCGTACTTCGACGGCGCGACGCGCACGCCGTAGACGTCGCGCGCCGGGATGCCTGCGGCGCGCGCCAGGCCGACGAACATCGTGTTCAGGTCGCCGCACTTGCCGCCGTAGTTCTTCGCCTCCAGCATGCTCTTGATGTCGCCCCAGCCGCAGCCGCGCGTCTTCGGGTCGCGGTAGGTGTTCTCCACGACCCACTCGTAGATCGCGCGCGCCTTTTCGACGTCGGTCTTCGCGCCCTTGGTCACCTCATGCGCCGTGTCCCGCACGATGCCGTCGGTCGGGATCAGCTCGGTCGGTGCGGTATAGAAGGCGCGGTCGGCCGCGGACAGCCGCTCGGCCGAATCCGCCGGGCGGCTCAGGTCGGTCACTGCCTCGCGCGTCATGAAGCGGCTCGTCACCTCGATCGCCGGCTTGGCCTCACCCCCGCGCCAGGCCGCGTGCACCATGGTCAGCCCGTATTTGCCGTCCGCCGCGATCTCGGCGCGCAGCGCGTTCCCGGACCAGCTGCTGCCGATGTTCTTGAACCACGGCGTGTCGATCGACAGCGGCAGCGGGATCCAGGCCTGGGTCAGGCCCCGGGGATCGGCCACATCGACGTGCGTCGTGACCTGATAGGTGGTCCAGACGTCCGCGGCGGGCGCGCCGCGCCAGGGCAGCGCCGAGGCTGCCGCCGCGGTGCCGGTCGAGACGAGAAATTTCCTGCGGTCCATGAGGGCTCCTTCGGTAAGAGTTGGAATCATACGCCCGCCCAAAGACCGCGAACGCGCGCGCCGGGCCGTCTATTCCCGACGGCGCGTAAAATCGCGCCGGTGAAGCGGGAGCACCACGGCTCGATCGCGATCGGGCGCGCCGGCGAAGTGGCGCGGTTCGACGCCATCCTCGACGCGCGCTCGCCGGCCGAATTCGCCGAAGACCATATCCCGGGCGCGGTTTCCTGCCCGGTCCTCGACGACGAGGAGCGCGCGCGCGTCGGCACGCTCTACAAGCAGGTCTCTCCCTTCGAGGCGAGGAAGCTCGGCGCCGCGCTGGTGGCGAAGAACATCGCGCGCAGCATCGAATTGCATTTCAGCGACAAACCGAAGTCCTGGCGCCCGCTGGTCTATTGCTGGCGCGGCGGCAAGCGCTCGGGCGCGCTGGCGCACGTGCTGCGCGAGGTCGGTTGGGACGCGGCCACGCTGGAGGGCGGCTACAAGGCGTACCGGCGCCACGTCGTCGAGTCGCTCGCCGCGCTGCCCGGCCGGCTGTCGTTCAGGGTGGTGCACGGCGCCACCGGCAGCGGCAAGAGCCGGCTGCTCGGCGCGCTGCGCGCGGCCGGCGCGCAGGTGCTGGACCTTGAGGCGCTCGCCGCGCACCGCGGCTCGGTGCTGGGAGGCCTGCCCGACCGCCCGCAGCCGTCGCAGAAGGCGTTCGAGAGCCTGCTGCTGCGCGAGCTCTCGGCCTTCGACCCGCGGCGCCGCATCTACGTGGAGGGCGAGTCGCGCAAGATCGGCCAGCTGCAGGTGCCCGAGGCGCTGATCGCCCGCATGCGCGAGAGCGAGTGCGCGGTACTCGAGACCGGCCTCGAGGTACGCGTGGGGCTGCTGATGGACGAGTACCGGCACTTCTTCTCCGATCCCGCGGCGCTCGCGGCGCAGCTCGAGTGCCTGGTGGCGCTGCACGGCCGCCAGCGCGTCGAGGGCTGGAAGGCGCTGGCCGCGGCCGGCGCGTGGCCGGCGCTGGTGGCGCGCCTGCTGGAGGAGCACTACGATCCGGCCTACCGGCGCTCGTCGCAGCGCAATTTCGCGCGGCTGCGCGAAGCGCGCGTCGTGCAGCTCGCGTCCGGCGGCGCGGACGGGTTCGCGCGCGCGGCCCGCGAGCTCGACGCGCAGCCCGCGGCGGCGGCCTAGGGCTCGCCCCGCACCAGGTCGTACACCGTCACCGGCCCGGCAAAGCCGCGGATCGCCGCCTCGCGGCCGCCGCGGAACTCGAGGTCGGGCGCGCCGCCCGCGGCATCGCGCACCGCCTGCGTCACCACCACCGAATCCTCGGCCAGGCCGCAGAGGCGCGCGGCGAGGTTCACCGTCGCCCCGACCAGCGTGTAGTCGACGTGCTCGCGGGTGCCGAGGTTGCCGCTCACCGCAAGGCCCTTGTGCAGGCCGATGCCCAGGCCGATCGCGCCCGCGCCCTCGCGCGCCGCGCGCTCGCGCGACATGTCGAGGATGTCGAGCGCGCACAGGCAGGCCTCGTGCACCGCCGCCTCGCCCTCGAACACCGCCATGATGCCGTCGCTGGAGAAGCGGTCGATGTAGCCGCCGCGGCTGTAGACCAGGTTGCCCTGCGCCTCGAGGTAGCCCGAGAGCCGCTCGAACAGCTGCGCCGGGTCGGTCTCGCGCCCGCCGCCGAGGAAGCCGCGCGTGTCGCAGAACATGACGCAGACCTGCTTCGGCTTCGGCGCCGGCAGCGTGCGCGTGGTGGCGTAGATGCGCGCGCTCTCCTCGGCCTTGGGCGAGACGTAGCGCCGCAGCGACACGCCCATCGCCTCGACCTGCGCCAGGTACTCGGACTTCTGCAGCAGGTTGCCGAGGCGCTTGCGCAGCACCATGGCGTGGATCGGCTTCTGGATGAAGTCGTCGCAGCCGGCCTCGAGCGCCCACTGCAGCATCTCGCGCTGGTCCATGGCGCTGACGAACACGATCGGCACCGACTTGTGCGCCGGCATGGCGCGCAGCGCGCGGCACAGCTCGATGCCGTTCATGTCCGGCAGCCGGATGTCGAGCAGGAAGGCGTCGATCGGGTGCTCGCCGGCGAGCCGCAGCGCCTGCTCGCCGCTGTCGGCCTCGATCACCACCATGCCGGCCAGCCGCAGCATGTCCGCGAGCAGCATGCGCGGCACCGCGGTGTCGTCCACCACGAGCACCGTCCGCCCCCGCAGGGCCTCGTCGGTCGCCGGTGCGGAAGGATCTTGCGCAGGCGCCTCCACGCGAATCAGTTCAGGCCGGCGAGCGCGCGCACGTGCTGCACCACGCTGCGCCCGAGCGCCGAGAGCGCGTATCCGCCCTCGAGCATCGAGACGACGCGGCCGCGCGCATGCCGGTCCGCCACCGCCTTGAGCTGCTCGCTCACCCAGCCGTAGTCGGCGTCGCGCAGCTGCAGCATCGCCATGTCGTCCTCGATGTGGGCGTCGAAGCCCGCCGAGATCAGCACCAGCTCGGGCTTGAACTCGTCGAGCGCCGGCAGCCAGCGGCGCGTCACTGCGGCGCGGAACTGCTCCGAGCCGGCGCCGGCCGCGAGCGGCACGTTGACCATGTTCGACGCCGGGTCCTCGGTGCCGCTGTAGGGATAGAACGGGTGCTGGAAGGTCGAGACCATCAGCACGCGCGCGTCGCCCGAGAACACGTCCTCGGTGCCGTTGCCGTGGTGCACGTCGAAGTCCACGATGGCGACTCGCGCCAGGCCGTGCGCGCCGAGCGCGTGCCGCGCCGCGACCGCCACGTTATTGAAGATGCAGAAGCCCATCGGGCGCACGCGGCAGGCGTGGTGCCCGGGCGGCCTCACGCTGCAGAACGCGGTTTCCGCCTTCCCCGCGAGCACCAGGTCGACGGCGAGCACGGCGGCCCCGGCGGCGCGCAGCGCGGCCTCGAGGCTGTGGGGGTTCATCGCCGTGTCCGGGTCGAGGTGCACCATTCCCGTGCTCGGCGCCGCCTCGCGAATCGCGCGCACGTACTCGGGCGGATGCACGCGCGCGAGCTGCTCGTCGCTCGCGAGCGGCGCCTCGTAGCGCTGCAGGAAGCCGTCGATGCCCGAGGCGATCAGCTGGTCCTCGATCGCGGCGAGGCGCTCCGGGCACTCCGGATGACCGCGCCCCATTTCGTGCTTCAGACAGTCGGGGTGCGTGATGAACGCGGTCGGCATAAGGCTATGAATTTTAACGCATCGAGTACAATCGCCCAATGCTCCTGAAGCGCCAGCTGCAGCCCGCGAAGGACTCCGCGGCTGCCCGCGTCATCGAAGCCGCAGGCCGCATCATCCTCGGCAAGGAAGCGCAGGTGCGCCAGTCGCTGGCGTGCCTGCTCGCGCGCGGCCACCTGCTGATCGAGGACCTGCCGGGCGTCGGCAAGACTACCCTGGCGCACGTGCTCGCGCGCTCGCTCGGGCTGCAGTTCCAGCGCATCCAGTTCACCAGCGACATGCTGCCGGCGGACATCCTCGGCGTCTCGGTGTTCGAGCGCGACGCCGGCGCCTTCAAGTTCCATCCCGGTCCGATCTTCGCGCAGGTGATCCTCGCCGACGAGGTCAACCGCGCCACTCCCAAGACGCAGTCGGCGCTGCTGGAGGCGATGGAGGAGCACCAGGTCACCGCCGAAGGCGAGACGCGCAAGCTCCCCGAGCCGTTCTTCGTCATCGCGACGCAGAATCCGGCCGAGCAGGTCGGCACCTTCCCGCTGCCCGAGTCGCAGCTCGACCGCTTCATGATGCGCATCGAGATCGGCTATCCCGGGCGCGAGGCCGAGCGCGCGCTGCTCTCGGGCGCCGACCGCCGCGACCTGCTCGCCACGCTCGGGCCCAGCCTCGAGCCCGGCGAGCTGCTCGAGCTGCAGGAAGGCGTGCAGCGCGTGCACGTCGCGCCGGCGCTGCTCGACTACGTGCAGGCGATCGTCGAGCACACGCGGCGCTCGCCCGACTTCGCCACCGGGCTGTCGCCGCGCGCGGCGCTGGCGCTGGTGCACTCCGCCCAGGCCTGGGCGCTGATCGAGGGGCGCGACAAGGTGATCCCGGAAGACGTGCAGGCGGTGCTGCCCGGGATCGCGGGCCACCGGCTGCGCCCAGCGCACGAGTCGGCGCGTCGCGTCGACGTCGGCGCGACGCTGATCTCGGCGGTGCCGATCCCCTAGCCGGGGTGATCGGGGGCGATGACCTGGATATGCTCCCGGCTGACGTTGAGGAACGGCGCCGAGAGCAGCTGGCGGCCGCCGATCTCGAGCTCCCAGACCTCGGCCTCGGTGACCGCGATGAACTCCTTCGCCTCGGCCATGTAGTCGGTGACGCGCGCGCCCGGGATCAGGTCGATGTAGCCCTTGATCCGGTACGAGCCGGTGAAGATCGTGACCTTGGTCCGCGTCGCTTCTTCCGCCATGCGCATTCTCCCCTTGCCAGCCGCCGATGATACGGCAGGCGCGGTCAGCGCAGCGGCTTTCGCATGTAGATCCGCGCGTAGCCGTCCTCGACGCGCTGGTCGTACTCGATATAGCCGATCTTCGCGTAGTGCTCCCGGTTCTCGGTCATCCTGGCGTGGGTGTAGAGGTAGATGCTGCCGAAGCCCTGGCGCCGCGCCTCGTCCTCGGCGAGCTGCAGCAGGCGCCGGCCGATGCCCCTGCCGTGGAACGCCGGGTCGACCGCGACGTTCTCGAGCAGAAACCCTTCCTTCGTGACCGCCAGCACGAGGACGCCCGCGACCACCCCGCCCCGCTCTGCGACGAACACCTGGTGCTCGTGGATGAGCTTGCGATAGTCGGCGAGCATCGGGCCCGGCTTGCGGCCGATGCGCTCCACGTACGGCCCGTAGGCGGCGCTCACGCAGGCCACGATCCCTTCGACGTCGTCGTGCGTCGCCGGGCGCAGATCGACCGCGAGCGCCTTGTCGCTCATTGCCGCGTCAGCCGAAGTAGCCCACGCCGCGCGCCATCAGCGCGGCGCAGAGCAGGATCGCCGCCACCAGCGTGGCCTCGAGGTGGATGCACAAGCGTACCTGGCGCAGCCGCGCCGCGTCGATCGCCGGCGCCCGCCCCGCGCGCAGTGCCGGACGCCACGACAGGAACTCGCGCGTCGGGACGAGCGACAGCAGCCCGGCGAGGGCAAAGAGCGCGAGCTTGACGAGGAACGGCACGTCGTGGAAGTAGTAGGCGACGACACGGTCAGGCGGCCGCCGGCGTCCACCCGGCGATCATCCCCGGCCGTCCGCCGGCTCGGAAGGATACTTGGCCGAGCCGTACCGGATCACCAGCGTTGCCAGCGCGAGCAGCAGAATCGCCCCCGAAACCATGACGATCCCCAGGTCCGGGCGCTCGTACGACTGCACGTCGCCGATCAGCAGCCGCGTCAGCGCGGTCATCGCGACGTAGATGAGGAATCGCACCGGCATGTGGTTGGTCTTGAAATAGATGCCGACCATCGCGCCGAGCTCGAGGTAGATGAAGAGCAGCAGGATGTCGTGAATGGACGCCTGCCCGTTCTCGGCCATGCCGAAGAACGCCCTCGCCGCCGACCACACGATGGCGCCGCCGATCGCGAACAGCCCCAGATAGTGGAAGCCGTCGACCAGCAGCTTGCCGACCGCGTCGGCGAGCGCGTGGACCCGCTGATTGATTGCGTCGACCCGTTGCATCTTCATATTCCTCCTTGGTGAGGCCGATCAGCGCGCGATAGCGGATGCCGGACCTCGGATAGCGCGTTCTGACGTCGCGCCCAGCCGCGCGCTTCAGCGCGTCGGCTGCGGCAGCGGGTTATGCCGCAGATTGAAGATGGTCTTCCCACCCCGGGAACACCAAGACGGCAGGATGGCATTTGAGGGCCTTTGCGAGAACCTTGGCGCGCTCGACGCCCAGGCGAACGCGGTCGTTCTCAATGGCGGAAAGAGTTGCCTGCGGAATCCCCGTGTGCTCCGCGAGCTGGTTCTGGCTAAGGTCCTGCAGCTCCCGAATGATGCGCACGGATTCGCCCACAGATACGCTCACCCGCTTCTTCGCTGCGCGGAACTGGCTCATCTACGGCCTCCGATAGTCATGTGCGGTGATCGAAATCACCTGAAACAGTTGCTGATCCGGCGCAGCGCGGTAGATGACTCGCCACTGAAGCCCGAGACGGGAAGAGCGATGTCCTTTCCACGCTCCTGACAGGGTCTCGTCGTCGAAACCTCTAATCACGCGCAGGCCCGGTGGACCAGAAAGCATGGCGATGTCTTTCCATTTCTCGTACCGATTCTGCGGCATCATGCCGCGGCGGGTCCGGTTGAGCGAGGGGTCAGGCCGCATTTTCGCGCCACGGCCAGAACACCAGTTGGACGTGATGACGTGGCGTCTTGTTACTCGATTGAGCGGGTTCAACGATCTGACCGTTCGACAACCACCTCGCTGACCTGGATCACCGGCGCGATGTCGGTGTAGTTGGCGATGTCGCCCCGGATCTCGGCGCGGTGCTCTCGCGATGCGGCTTGGTAGGCCTCGACCGAATCGCAGATGAACGCGCACATCGCCACGAAGGCTGGCGGCGCACCGGGCGCCCCGCCGGCCAGGCCCTTGTCGACGGTGTAGTAGGCGCAGGCGCTCCCCAGCCTGGCCTTGACCATCGGCAGGTGCCGGTCGCGGTAGTAGTCATGGTCGAAGCGCGCGCCCTCGACGTACGGGTACATCACGGTGACTTTGATCATGCGGGGCTCCCTTGCCAGCATTCGCCTGCATCACGCCGGGAAGATTCGCTCGATCGTGGCCTGGATCGCCTCGGCCGCGGCGCGCGGGTCGGCGGCGTCGCGGATCGGGCGCCCGACCACGATGTAGTCGGCGCCGCCGGCAAACGCCTGCGCTACGTCGACCACCCGCTTCTGATCCGCTGCCGCGCCGCCCGCCGGGCGGATGCCCGGCGTGACGACGAGCAGCCGCTCGCCGAACTTGCGCTTGATCGGCGCCGCCTCCAGCCCGGAGGCGATGACGCCGTCGCAGCCCGCCTCCAGCGCGCCGCCCGCCCGCGCGAGCACGAGGTCGGAAACCTCGCCGCGGTAGCCCATCTCGGCGAGGTCCTTCCGATCGAAGCTCGTCAGCACGGTGACCGCGAGGATCTTCACCGCGCCCTTCTCGCGCGCCGCCGCTTCCATGATGCCGCGGTTGCCGTGTACCGTGAGGAAGGCCGCGCCGCTCGCGCGCAGGTTGGCGACTGCGCGGCGCACGGTCTCCGGGATATCGTAGAGCTTGAGGTCGGCGAAGACGCGGCAGCCGCGGCCCGCGAGCCACCCGGCGAGCTCGAAGTAGCCGCCCGCGGTGAACAGCTCCAGCCCGATCTTGTAGAAGCGCACCGCGTCGCCGAGGCGCTCGGCGAGCGCGCGCGCCTCGGCGGCGGTCGGCACGTCGAGCGCCGCGATCAGCCGCTCGCGGCGGGGAATCGCGCTCATGCGGGGCGCTATGATACAGGCATGGCCGAGATTCTCGTCCTCTACTACAGCGCCGGCGGCTCGGTGCGCCGCATGGCCGAGCGGATCGCCGAGGGCGTGGAGCACGTGCCGCAGGCGCAGGCGCGCGTGCGCACGGTGCCGCGGCCGGGCGAGTCGGGCGACGCGGCCGACGGGCCGCCGTATGCCGAGCTGAAGGACCTCGAGGACTGCGCCGGCCTCGCGCTCGGCTCGCCGACCCGTTTCGGCAACATGGCGGCGCCGCTGAAGGCGTTCCTCGACGGCACCGGCGCGCAGTGGCTGAAGGGCGCCCTCGCCGGCAAGCCGGCCTGCGTGTTCACCTCCACCGCTAGCCTGCACGGCGGCCAGGAAACGACGCTGCTCTCGATGATGCTGCCGCTGCTCCACCACGGCATGCTGATCGTCGGCCTCCCCTACACGCAGCCGGAGCTGAACGCGACGCGCGCCGGCGGCACGCCGTACGGCGCCTCGCACTTCGCCGGGGTCGCCGACGACCTGCCGCTCGGCGAGCACGAGCGCGCGCTGTGCGTGGCGCAGGGCCGGCGGCTCGCCGAGATCGCGCTTAGGCTTGGCCATGGCCGATGAGCCGGTGCGGCACGCCGGCGGCTGCCATTGCGGCCGCGTGCGCTTCGAGGTGATGGCGCCGGCGAAGATCGAGGTCGGCGAGTGCAACTGCTCGATGTGCAGCCGCACCGGCTACCGGCACCTGGTGGTGAAGGCCGGGCAATTCCGCCTGCTTTCGGGCGAGGACGCGCTGGCGCTCTACCAGTTCAACACGAAGACGGCGAAGCACTACTTCTGCCGCCATTGCGGCATCAAGTCGTTCTACGTGCCGCGCTCGCATCCCGACGGCTACAGCGTCAACGCGCGCTGCCTCGACGAGGGCACCTTCGAGATCGTCTCGGTGCGCAAGATCGACGGCCGCAACTGGGAGCAGCACTATCCCGAGGGCCGCGGCAAGTATTGAGCTGCTGCGCCGCGCGGCCGCGGCCGCGCTCGGCGCGCTGATCGCGCTCTGTCTCGCCTGGGAGCTGTGGCTGGCGCCGCTGCGGCCCGGCGGCTCGCTGGTCGCGCTCAAGGCCCTGCCCCTGCTCGTTCCCTTCGCCGGCGTCCTGCAGGGAAGGCGGCGCACCTACCAGTGGTCCGCAATGCTGATCCTCGCCTACTTCGCCGAAGGCGCGACGCGCGCCTTCAGCGAGCGCGGGGCGCCGCGGCTGCTGGCCGGGCTCGAGATCGCTCTCAGCCTCGCTTACTTCGCGGCGGCGGTGGCGTACGCGCGGCTGACTCGACCAGCCGCCTAGCGGCATGGACGGAGACTGCAACGAGCCCGATAATAGTCGGGGCATGTCATCCGAGCGAGCCGTACAGCGCCGTCTCGCGGCGATCCTGAGCGCGGACGCCGCCGGCTACAGCCGCCTCATGGGCGAGGACGATGCCGCCACGGTGCGGCTGCTGACCACGTGCCGCCAGACCGTGACGCGGCTGGTCGAGGCGCGCAGCGGCCGGGTGGTCGACGCGCCCGGCGACAACCTGCTCGCTGAGTTCGGCAGCGCGGTCGACGCCGTGGCAGCCGCCGTCGAGATCCAGCACCAGCTCGACGCCTGCAACGCGGGCCTGCCGGAGGCGCGCCGCATGCAGTTCCGCATCGGCGTCAACCTCGGCGACGTGATCGTGGAGGACGGCAGGCTGTACGGCGACGGCGTCAACGTCGCGGCGCGCGTCGAGAAGCTCGCCTCGCCCGGCGGCGTCTGCGTCTCGGGCAAGGTCTACGACGAGGTACGCAGCAAGCTCAAGCTGCGCTTCGAGGACCTCGGCGAGCAGGAGCTGCACAACATCGCCGGCGGGGTGCGGGTGTACCGCGTGGCGAGCGCCGGCGGGCAGGCGGCGAAGGCCGCGGCGCCCGCGCCGGCGGCGGCCGACCTGCAGGCCAAGCCGGCGATCATCGTGCTGCCGTTCACCAACATGAGCGGCGCCGCCGAGCAGGAGTTCTTCGCCGACGGGCTCACCGAGG
>Ga0335085_10002917_pt1 | contig 30764 bp, 35 predicted proteins | sample Lox_Sample_45_FD_206712 | JGI IMG/M metagenome (GOLD analysis project Ga0335085, IMG submission 206712) | Soil microbial communities from Loxahatchee National Wildlife Refuge, Florida, United States - Lox_Sample_4.5 | ecosystem: Environmental > Terrestrial > Soil > Wetlands | place: USA... | reverse complement strand
GATGCCACCGACGTTCGCGGCGGCGACGCGTCGGACTCCGGCGAGATCGAGCTCGGCGGGGGGCCGACGCTGACCCGCGGCGCCTCGCTGCACCCGGGGGTGTTCGAGCTGCTCTACGAGACGGCCCTCGCGGAGGGGATCCCCTGCTCGCTCGAGGTCACTCGCGGCAGGACGAACACCGACGCGGACGCCGTCTACGTAAGCCGCCGGGGGGTCGCGACCGGCCTCGTGTCGGTGCCGCTGCGCTACATGCACACCCCGGTCGAGGTCGCCGACCTCGACGACGTCGAGGGGGCGATCCGGCTCCTCGTGGCGTTCGCGCACCGGCTCGAGGCGGGCATCGACCTCGGCGCCTGAGGGCGTGCTCGGAGGTAGGCTCGAGCCGTGGCACGCAGCGTCATCGTCTCGGCCGTGCGGACGCCGTTCGGGAGGCTAGGCGGGGGCCTGAAGGACCACCCGGCGACGGAGCTCGGGGCGATCGCGATCCGCGCCGGCCTCGAGCGGGCCGGGTTGGAGGGGCGGGAGGTCGAGTACGTGATCATGGGGCAGGTGCTCCAGGGCGGGGCCGGACAGGCGCCGGCGCGGCAGGCGGCCGTCGGGGCGGGGATCCCGATCGAGGTGCCGTCGGACACGATCAACAAGGTCTGCGCTTCCTCGATCCGGGCGGTCGAGATCGCCGACTCGATGATCCGTGCCGGCGACGTCGAGCTCGTCGTCACCGGCGGCATGGAGTCGATGACGAACGCGCCGTACGCACTGCCGAAGGCGCGCCGAGGCTATCGGATGGGCGACGGAACGCTCGTCGACCTGATGATCTGGGACGGGCTGCGCTCGACCTTCGACCAAGAGCACATGGTGCAGCAGGCGGCGCGCGTCGCCCGCGAGCTCGGCATCTCGCGCGAGGCGCAGGACGAGTGGGCCGCTCGCTCGCACGAGCGCGCGGCGCGGGCGCAGGACGAGGGGGCCTTCGCGGACGAGCTCGTCGCGGTCGGCGACGTCGTGGCGGACGAGTCGGTGCGGCGCGACACCTCGCTCGAGAAGCTCGCGGCGCTCGAGCCCGTCCTCGATCCCCACGGGACGATCACTGCGGGGAACGCGCCGGGCGTGAACGACGGCGCCTCCTGCGTCGTCGTCTGCTCGGACGAGCTCGCGCGCCGGCGCGGGCTCGAGCCGCTCGCGACCGTCCTCGCGCAGGGCTACGTCGCCGACGAGTTCGCCTGGCTCGCGCGGACACCGGCGAACGCGGGCGCGCAGGCGCTCGCGAAGGCGGGCAAGACGATCGGCGACGTGAAGCGCGTCGAGGTGAACGAGGCGTTCTGCTCGGTCGCGCTCAACTCGGTGCGGATGCTCGGCGCCGACGAGCAGAGCGTGAACGTCAACGGCGGGGCGGTCGCGCTCGGTCATCCGATCGGCGCGAGCGGCGGCCGCATCCTCGGCACGATGGTGCACGAGCTGCGGCGCCAGGGCGGCGGGCTCGGCCTCGCCGCGATCTGCTCGGGCGGCGGCCAGGGCGACGCGCTCCTGATCGAGGTCTAGCGGAACGCGCCCGCGCGTTCCGCCAGGAAGTCGAGCAGCGTTCGCGCCACGAGCTCCGGCTCGCGGAGGGTCAGGTAGTGGTCCGACGCCAGCTCGAGGTGGCGCGCGTTCTGCGCCCTCTCGGCGACGAGCGGCCCGATCCGGCGGAATCCGGGAGGGTCGTGCGTCGCCGTGACGACGAGCGTCGGCACGGCGAGCTCGGCGAGGCGAGAGGCAGCAGCACCGCCGGCCGGCGGGCGCGGCTCGATGCCGGGCGGCAGCGGGTTCGCATCCGGGGTCGCGCGCCAGAGCCGCCGCATCCGCTCGTCGACGCCGAGGGGCGCCCACACCGCGAAGTCGATCGCCATCGCGGCGTCGAGGTCCCCCGCGGCGAGCGCAGCGTCGTACGCCTCGTCCTGTTCCCGGGTGAAGGGCGCGGCGTCGTGTCCGCCGAGCGCCGGTGCGATGCAGGCGAGAGCCCAGAGCCGGTCGGGCGCCTCGAGCGCGACGTCGAGCGCGAGCTTCCCCCCGAGCGAGAGTCCGACGAGGGCCGCACGAGCGAGCTCGAGCTCGTCGAGCACCCCGACCACGTCCTGCTGCCAGGACCACGGCGCCGCCGGCCCCGCCGAGCGCCCGAAGAAGCGGAGGTCGGTGCGGATCGTGCGGAAGCGCTCGGCCAGATAGGGGACGACGGGCTCCCAGAGCTCCGAGTCGCCGAGGCCGCCGTGCAGGAGCAGCACCGCCTCGCCCTGCCCGGCCTCGTCGTACCAGAGCCGGGCGCCGTTCACGTCCACTACCGGCACGCGGCGACGATAGCCTGCCGCCCGTGGAGCTCCAACACGTCCTCGTCGTGGGCGCGGGGCAGATGGGCGGCGGCATCGCGCAGGTCGTCGCCGCGTCGGGCCGCCGCGTCTCGCTCCACGACGCAGCGGCGGGTGCGACCGACCGTGGGCTCGAGGCGATGCGCAGGAGCCTGGCGAAGCTCGCCGAGAAGGGCGGGCCCGACCCGGAGGAGGTGCTCGTGCGGGTCGAGCCGGTGGACGACCTCGTGCCGGCCGACCTGATGCTCGAGGCCGTGGTCGAGGATGCGGCCGTCAAGGCGGAGATCTTCCGTCGCGCCGATGCGGTCCTCCCGGAGGGCGCGATCCTCGCCTCCAATACGTCCTCCATCCCCATCACGCGCCTCGGGGCGGCCACCCGCCGGCCCGGGGCCGTGATCGGCATGCACTTCTTCAACCCCGTGCCGGTCATGCGGCTCGTCGAGGTGATCCGCGGGCTCGAGACCTCCGACGAGACGGCCGCCGCCGTCGTCGCGCTCGCCGAGGATCTTGGCAAGACGCCGGCCGAGGCGCGCGATCTGCCCGGCTTCGTCTCGAACCGGATCCTGATGCCCTTCATCAACGAGGCGGCGTACGCGCTGCTCGAGGGCGTCGCGGAGCTCGAGGCGATCGACACGATCGCGAAGCTCGGCTTCGCGCATCCGCTGGGCCCGCTGGCGCTCGCCGACCTGATCGGCCTCGACACCTGCGTGGCGATCATGGAGGTGCTGCACGAGGGGCTCGGCGATCCGAAGTACGCGCCCTGTCCGCTCCTGCGCCAGTACGTGCAGGCGGGCCGCCTCGGCCGCAAGACGGGCCGCGGCTTCTACGAGTACGAGCGCCGGGACTAGGCGACCCGTTCGGGCGGCCTCTCTCGAGTGACCGTTCGAGCTACGTCCCGGGACCAGGTCCCGGGACGTGCCGAAAGGCGAGGCCGCTCGGGCGAGGGGCTGTCGCATCGTTGAGCCATCCACCCCGGCCCCAAAGGCCACGTCCCAGGACCAGGTCCGGGGACGTGGCCGGCCTGGGCACGTACGATCCGGGCGGTGGACTTCGAGCTGACGCCCGAGCAACGCGAGATCCAGGCGCTCACGCGGGACTTCGTCGCGCGCGAGATCGAGCCGCACGCGGCGGAGTGGGATCGCGAGCACCGCTTCCCGCGCGAGGTCGTCTCCCGTCTCGCGGAGCTCGGTCTGATGGGGGTCTGCGTCCCCGAGGAGTACGGCGGCGCCGGCGCGGACTTCCTCTCCTACGCGCTCGCGCTCGAGGAGCTCTCGCGCGGGGACGCCGGTGTCGGCGTCACCGTCGCGGTGCACACGAGCGCGGTCACGCTGCCGCTGCTCCGCTTCGGCACCGACGAGCAGCGCGCTCGCTTCGTGCCGCCGCTCGCCCGCGGAGAGCAGCTCGGCGCCTTCTGCCTGACCGAGCCCGAGGCCGGCTCCGACGCGGGTGCGCTGCGCACGCGCGCGGAGGCCGACGCCGACGGCTGGACGATCACCGGCGCCAAGCAGTGGATCACGAACGGCCGTCACGCCGGCACCTTTCTCCTCTTTGCCCGCACCGATCCCGACACGGCGGGCGCGCGGGGGGTCAGCGCGTTCGTCCTCGACGCCGAGCACGTGCGGATCACGCGCGACGAGGAGAAGCTCGGCCTCAACTCCTCGGTCACGAACGACCTCGTCGTCGAGGGCGTGCACGTCGGGCGCGACCGGCTGCTGCACGACGAGGGGAAGGGCTTCCACGTTGCGATGGCGACCCTCGACGGCGGGCGGATCGGCATCGCCGCCCAGGCCGTCGGCATCGCTCAGGCCGCCTACGACGTCGCGCGCGAGTACGCGAAGGAGCGGCACGCGTTCGGGCGAGCGATCGGCGAGTTCCAGGCGATCCAGCAGAAGCTCGCGGACATGGCCACCGAGATCGACGCCGCCCGCCTGCTCGTCCATCGCGCGGCCTGGCTGAAGCAGAACGACGAGCCGCACACGGAGGCCGGCGCCAAGGCGAAGCTCTACGCCTCGGAGATGGCGCGCCGCCAGACCGCAGAGGCGATCCAGATCCTCGGCGGCTACGGCTACACGAAAGAGTTTCCGGTCGAGCGCTACTACCGGGACGCGAAGATCACCGAGATCTACGAGGGCACGAGCGAGATCCAGCGGCTCGTCATCGCCCGCGCGATCCTGGGCCTCCGCGAGCAGACGCTCGCGCAGCCCTAGAGGAGCGCGATGCCACGAGATCGGAACGAGCCTGTCCGCCTGACGCGCATCTACACGCGCGGAGGCGACCGGGGCGAGACGAGCCTCGGCGACGGCAGCCGGGCGCCGAAGCTCGACCCGCGGATCGCGGCGTACGGCGCCGTCGACGAGCTCAACTCGGCGCTCGGCGTCGCGCTCGCCGGCCCGCTTCCCGGCGACCTGCGCGCGCCGCTCGCGCAGCTCCAGAACGAGCTGTTCGACGTCGGCGCCGACCTCTCCGCTCCGTGGACGGGGCCCGACGGGCGGCTCCGCGTGACCCAGGCGATGGTCGAAGCGCTGGAAGAGCTCTGCGACGCGTTCAACGAGCCCCTGCCGGAGCTCAAGAGCTTCGTCCTGCCGGGTGGGAGCGAGGGAGCTGCCCGGCTGCACGTCGCACGCACCATCGCCCGCCGGGCCGAGCTTCGAGCGCTCGAGGCCGACACGGCCGGCGGGGTGAACCCGCTCGCGCTCGTCTACCTGAACCGGGTCTCCGACCTGCTGTTCATCCTCGCGCGGGCCGCGAACGCGAGGGCCGGCGTCGACGAGCCGCTCTGGCGTCCCGGCGGCCGCGAGTAGGCCTCTACACTTCGCCGGTGGCGGCGACCGACAGGCCCAAGGTCGACTCCGTCCGCGCCGGGGCGTGGCGTGAGCGCTACGAGGCGTCTCCGGAGCGGGAGGGGGTGCTGTTCTCGACGATCTCGGGGGTCGAGAACGAGCCGCTCTACTCGCCCGAGAACGTCGACGTCGACTTCGAGGGCGACCTCGGCTACCCGGGCGCGTATCCGTTCACTCGCGGGGTCTACCCCTCCATGTACCGCGGCCGCTTGTGGACGATGCGCCAGTTCGCGGGGTTCGGGACGGCAGCCGAGACGAACGAGCGGTTTCGGTATCTGCTCGACCAGGGGCAGACCGGGCTCTCGACGGCGTTCGACATGCCGACGCTGATGGGCTACGACTCGGATCAGCCGCGTTCGCTGGGGGAGGTGGGCCGCGAGGGGGTGGCGGTGGATTCGCTGGCTGACGTGGAGACGCTGTTCGCGGGGATCCCCCTGGGCGAGGTGTCGACGTCGATGACGATCAACGCGCCGGCGGCGATGCTGCTGGCCTTCTATGTCTGTGTGGGCGAGGGACAGGGGGTGCCGCGGGAGCGGCTGCGGGGGACGGTGCAGACCGACATCCTGAAGGAGTACATCGCCCAGAAGGAGTGGATCTTTCCGCCGGCGCCGTCGCTGCGGCTCGTGGTGGACATGATCGAGTGGTGTGCGCGGGAGCTGCCGTTGATGCATCCGGTCTCGATCTCGGGCTACCACATTCGCGAGGCGGGCTCGACGGCGGCGCAGGAGCTCGCGTTCACGCTCGCGGACGGGTTCGCCTACGTCGATGCCTGCCTGGAGCGGGGGCTCGACGTCGACGCGTTTGCGCCCCGGCTGTCGTTCTTCTTCAATGCGCATCTCGACTTCTTCGAGGAGATCGCGAAGTACCGGGCGGCGCGGCGGATCTGGGCGCGCGAGCTCAGGGACCGCTACGGAGCGAGTGATCCGCGCTCCTGGCGTCTGCGCTTCCACACGCAGACGGCGGGGGTCTCGCTGACGGCGCAGCAGCCGGAGGTGAACCTGATCCGGACGGCGATCGAGGCGCTGGCGGCGGTGCTGGGCGGGACGCAGAGCCTGCACACGAACTCGTTCGACGAGGCGCTGGCGCTGCCGACCGAGGATGCGGCCCGGCTGGCGCTTCGCACCCAGCAGGTGATCGCGCACGAGACCGGGGTCGTGAACACGATCGACCCGCTCGGCGGCAGCTACTACCTCGAGCACCTCACGAGCGAGCTGGAGCGGCAGGCCTACGCGTACTTCGACCGGATCGCAGGGCTGGGCGGTGTCGTCAGCGCGATCGAGCAGAACTTCATGCAGCGCGAGATCGCCGAGGCCAGCTTCCGCTACCAGGCCGAGGTCGAGCGGGGCGAGCGGGTCGTGGTCGGCGTCAACCGCTACCAGCGCTCCGAGGAGCAGCAGCTCGAGCTCCTGCGGATCGATCCGGCGCTCGAGGCCAAGCAGATCGAGCGCGTCCGGGCGGTGCGATCCCGCCGCGACTCGGCCGCGGTCGAGCAGGCGCTCGCCCGGCTGGCAGCAGACGCCGCAGACGAGAACCGCAACCTAATGGAGCCGATCCTCGCCTGCGCCCGCGTGTATACCACCCTCGGCGAGATGTGCGACACGCTCCGAGCGGCCTGGGGCACCTGGCGCGAGACCCCCGTCTTCTAGGAGTTACGCTCCCGCCGTGGCAGGGAAGATCAGGGTCGTCGTCGCGAAGCCGGGTCTCGACGGGCACGACCGGGGCGCGAAGATCATCGCCCGCGCCCTCCGGGATGCGGGAATGGAGGTCATCTACACAGGGCTCCACCAGACGCCCGAGCAGATCGTCGAGACCGCGATCCAGGAGGATGCCGACGCGGTCGGTATCTCGATCCTCTCCGGTGCGCACATGACGCTCGTGCCGCGGATCCTCGACCTCCTGCGCGAGAACGGAGCAGAGGACGTCGTCGTGGTCGTCGGCGGCACGATCCCCGACGACGACGCGGCCGAGCTGCGCGAGCTCGGAGTCGCGGGCGTCTTCGGGCCCGGTGCGCCGACGGCGGCGATCGTGGAGTTCGTCCGCGGAGCCGTGCCCGCATGAGCCGGGGGCCGGAGCGGGCGTGAGCGTGCAGGTCGAGCGGGACGGAGCCGTCGCGATCGTCACGATCGACCGGCAGGAGGCCCTCAACGCGCTCGATGTCGAGACGCTGACCGAGCTGCGCGATCGGCTGCGCGGGCTCGCGGACGACGCCGCGGCGCGCGCCGTCGTCCTCACCGGCGCCGGCGAGAAGGCGTTCGTGGCCGGCGCCGATATCAAGTACATGAGCGGCCTCGACGCGGACGGCGCGAAGGCCTGGGGCTCGCTCGGCCACGAGGCCGCCCGGCTGCTCGAGGAGATGCCGAAGCCGACGATCGCCGCCATCAACGGCTTCGCCCTCGGCGGAGGCTGTGAGCTGGCGCTCGGCTGCGACCTCCGCTACGCGGCGAGTCGCGCGAAGCTCGGCCAGCCGGAAATCAACCTCGGCATCGTCCCCGGCTGGGGCGGCACCCAGCGCCTCGCCCGGATCTGCGGCCTCGGCGTCGCCAAGGAGCTGATCCTCACCGGCCGCACCGTCGACGCAGAGGAAGCGCTGCGGATCGGCCTCGTCGACGCGATCTCCGACCCGGTCCGCGAGCGGGCGATCGAGACCGCGCGCGAGCTCGCCGCGAAGAGCCCCGTGGCGCTCCGGGTCGCGAAGCGGCTGCTCAACCTCTCGCCCGGGGCGCTCGAGCGCGAGGCCGAGGAGTTCGGCGATCTGTTCGCGAGCGAGGACGCGGCGGAGGGCCTCGCCGCCTTCGCCGAGAAGCGAGCGCCCCGCTTCACCGGCCGGTAGCGCAGCCGGCCGGGGAGGAATCCCCGCTCTCGCACCGTAATCGTCGCTCCATGCCTCGTCGTCTGGCCCTGGCAGGAGCGGCGGCGGCCGCCCTCGTGTCGGCGGCTCCGGCCGTGGGCGCCGCCAACCCCCAGCAGGCGGGGCTGCAGGTCGCGCTCCGCGCCCAGGGGCTCTACCGGGGGCCGATCGACGCGATCACGGGCCCCCACACGGTCGCCGCAGTCCGGGCCTTCCAGCGCAGCCACGGCCTGCCCGTCACCGGGATCGCCGACGCGCGCACCCGTGCTGCGATGGGCCCGCTCGGCCGGCCGCTCTTCGGCTCGAGGACGCTCCGCCGCGGCGACTTCGGCTGGGATGTGGCCGTGCTCCAGTACCTGCTCGTCCGCAGCGGGATCCGCGTGCCGGTGAACGCCTACTTCGACGGCCCGACGCTGAAAGGGCTGCGTACCTACCAGCGCCGGCTCCATCTGAACTCCGACGGGGTCGTCGGCCCGAACACCTTCACCGCGCTCGGGCTCCAGCAGCGGATTCCCGTGCGGACGCACACCGTCGTCTCGCTTCGCAGGCACGTCGTCGTCTCCGGCGACTCGCTCTCCGCCCTCGCGAGCCGCTTCCGCACCACCGTCGCCTCGCTCGCGAAGCTCAACGGCCTCGACCCGGCGAGGCCGCTCCTGATCGGGACGAAGCTGCGCCTGCCGGCAGTCGTCACGGTCACGCCTGCGGCGGCGCACACCGACGTCACCACCGTGCGCGCCTCGCTCGACACGTGGGCCGGACACTACGGAATCGACCCGAGACTCGTCCGCGCGCTCGCCTGGATGGAGTCGGGCTACAACAACGCGATGGTCTCTCCGGTCGGTGCGCAGGGGATCATGCAGCTGCTGCCCTCGACCTGGGACTACGTCGAGACGGTGCTGATCGGCCACAAGGTCGCGCATACGGCCGACGGGAACGTCGAGATCGGCGTCGCGTACCTCAATCACCTCCTCGACGCCTTCGGCGGCGACGAGCGGCTTGCGCTCGCAGCGTGGTACCAGGGCGAGCGGGCGGTCCGGCAGCACGGCGTCTACAAGGTCAGCGAGACCTTCGTCGCCGACGTGCTCGCGCTCAAGCAGCGCATGTGACCGGCTACCGGCCCGTCGCCGATCGGGCCTGGTTAGAGTCACGGCGGCATGAGGATCGCCGTCTGCGTCAAGCATGTCCCCGAGGGGACGGTGCGGATCGATCCGGGCTCGAAGCGGCTCGACCGCTCGGGCGAAGGGGCGCTGAACCATTTCGACGCGAACGCGGTCGAGGAGGCGCTGCGGCTCAAGGGCGACTCCGACACCGAGGTGGTGGTCGTCTCGCTGGGCCCGGACAAGGCCATCGACTCGCTGCGGAAGGCGCTCGCGATGGGCGCCGACCGCGCCGTCCTCGTCAGCGACGAGGCTGCCGCCGGCTCCGATCTCGTCGCCACGAGCCGCGTGCTCGCCGCGGCACTCGAGCGCGAGGACGCCGAGCTCGTCCTCTTCGGCCAGCAGGCCTCCGACGCCGACGGCGCCGTGCTCTGGGCGGCCGTCGCGGAGCGGCTGCAGCTGCCCGTGGTCTCGCAGGCGATGGAGCTCTCGCTCGGCGACGGGTCGCTACGCACGCGGCGTCAGACGGAGTTCGGCTACGACGTGATCGAGGCGCCACTGCCGGCCGTGGTCGCGGTCTCGGACGCGATCAACGAGCCGCGCTACCCCTCGCTGAAGGGGATCATGGGCGCAAAGAAAAAGCCCCAGGAGGTGCTGACGCTCTCCGAGCTCGGGCTCGATCCCTCCACGACGGGCGAGGCCGGCTCGCGGACGAGCGTCATCGCGCTTGGCGAGCCCCCGGCCAGGGGCGACGCCCGGAAGATCGAGGGCGACGGCAGCGCCGCCCAGGCGATCGTCGACTTCCTCGCGGAGAAACGGCTCGTATGAGCAGCGGCTCGGCGACCCTCGTCTTCCTCGAGCACCGCGGGGCAGAGATCCAGAAAGGCTCGCTCGGCGTGCTGTCGAGAGCGGCCGCACTGGGCGACCCGGAGGTGGCGGCGGTGCTCGTGGGCGACGCGGCGAGAGCGCTCGCCCACGAGGCGGGGGCCTTCGGCGCCGCGAAGGTGTACGTCTGCGAGGACGAGGCGGTGCAGCAGCCGCTGCCGCAGCCGCGGGTCGACGTGCTCGCGCAGGTCGTCTCGGACGGCGGCTACGACACCGTTTTCTTCGCCAACTCGGTGCTCGCGGCCGACGTCGCGGCCGGCCTCGCGGCGCGACTCGACGCTGGCCTGAACTGGGATCTCGCCGACGTCGAGCGCCGCGACGGGGAGCTCGTCGGCAAGCGTCCCGCGCTCGGCGACTCGGTCTATGTCGACGTGGGCTGGACGTCGCGCCCGCGGCTCGCGCTCTTCCGGGCCGGCTCCTTCGACGCCGTGGCGGGCGCCGGCGGCGAGCCCGAGGTCGTGGAGGTGTCGCCGTCGTTCGCCGAGCACTCCCGCGGCTCCCGGATCGTCGAGCAGCAGGTCGAGGAGTCGAGCGGCCCTTCGGTCGAAGACGCCGACATCATCGTCGCCGGCGGCCGTGGTCTGGGCGCGGCCGAGAACTTCACGCTCGCAGAGGAGCTTGCGAAGGCGCTGGGCGGCGCCGTCGGCGCGACCCGGGCGGTCGTCGACGCCGGCTGGTACCCGTACTCGTCCCAGATCGGACAGACCGGCAAGACCGTCTCGCCGAAGCTCTACGTCGCGCTCGGCATCTCGGGAGCGATCCAGCACAAGGTCGGCATGCAGAGCTCGAACGTGATCGTCGCGATCAACAAGGACGCGAACGCGCCGATCTTCGAGTTCAGCGACCTCGGCGTCGTCGGCGACGTGCACGAGATCGTTCCGCGGCTGACCGAGCTGATCCGCGAACGGCGCGGATGAGCCGGCCGTCGGACTTCCCGCCGCCGTACGCGCCCTCGGACTACGTCGCGGAGCCGAGCGATCCCGAGGGCGAGCAGATCGAGGTCGGCATCCTGATCGTCGGCGCCGGCCCCGCTGGGCTCGCCTGCGCGATCCGGCTCGGCCAGCTGCTCGAGGAGCATCCCGGTGTCGCCGAGCGGCTCGGCGAGGTGCCCGTCGCGCTCGTCGAGAAGGGGAAGCAACCCGGCTCGCACCTTCTCTCCGGCGCCGTCGTCAACCCGCGCTCGCTGCGGCGGCTCTTCCGCGGCCGCCTCCGCTTCGAGGACATCCCCTCGTACGGCCCGGTGCACGGCGAGGCCGTCTACCTGCTGACGAAACGGGCCGCGCTGCGCATTCCGCCGCCGCCGCCGATGCGAAACCACGGCAACTCGATCTTCTCGCTCTCGCAGCTCGGCCGCTTCCTCGCCGACCGGGCGGAGGAGGGGGGCACCATGATCCTGCCCGAGACTGCGGCCGAGAAGCTGCTGGTCTCACACGGCCGCGTCGTCGGCGTGCGCACGGGCGACAAGGGCCGGGGCCGCGAGGGGGAGCAGCTCGGAAACTTCGAGCCGGGGGCCGACCTCGTCGCGAGCGTGACGGTGCTCGCCGAGGGGACACAGGGGCATCTCACGGGCGTGGCGCTCGACCGCTTCGGGCTCGCCGGCGAGGACCCGCAGGTGTGGGAGCTCGGCGTCAAGGAGGTCTGGAAGGTCGCGAAGCCGCTCCGCCACGTCGTCCACACGATGGGCTGGCCGCTCCGGCTCGGCACGAAGTACCGCGAGTTCGGCGGCTCCTTCGTCTATCCGATGGGCGACGACATGCTCACGATCGGGATGGTGGTGGGCCTCGACTACCGCGACGTCGAGCTGTCGGTTCACGACCTGCTGCAGGAGCTGAAGACGCACCCGAGGATCCGCAAGCTCCTCGCCGGCGGCGAGCGGGTCGCCTGGGGCGCCAAGACGATTCCGAGCGGCGGCTTCCACTCGCTTCCGTCGCGGTTGCACGCACCGGGGCTCCTGCTCTGCGGGGACGGCGCGGGCATGGTCAACATCGCGCGGCTAAAGGGCGTGCACTACGCGATCGAGTCGGGACGGCTCGCTGCGGAGGCGGCATTCGGCGCCCTGCAGCCCGGCGCGACGCCCGCGACGGCCCTCGCCTCGTACGACGCCGCCGTCCGCGAGAGCTTCATCTGGAGCGACCTCTACGAGGTGCGGAACATGCGCCAGGTCTTCGGACGGGGCTTTCTCGTCGGCGGTGCGCTCGCGAGCGCGATGACCGTCTCGAAGGGGCGGATCGAGCTGGGAGCGCTCCAAGCCGAGCCGGACGCCGAAGCGCCCCTGCTCCGCAGCGACCAGACGTCGAGCTACCCGGCAGCCGACGGCGAGCTGACGTTCGACAAGCTCTCGTCGGTCTTCGCCTCGGGGAACAAGACGCGCGACGACCAGCCGGACCACATCCGGATCCAATCGCGCGTTCCACGGGACGTGGCCGAGCTCTGGGCGCACATGTGCCCGGCCCAGGTCTACGAGGTCGGCGACGATCTCGGCGACGGCACGGTCGAGGTGCGCACCTCGCCCTCGAACTGCGTCCAGTGCGGTGCGATCAGCGCCAAGGGCGGTCGGCTGACGCCGCCGGAGGGCGGCTCCGGGCCCGAGTACACGCTGACGTAAAGCCCCGCCGGGCGAAGCGGGCTTCGCGTCCTTACTTCACTTTTACATCTGCCAGACGGTGGGCTGACGCTGCCCGGTCAGGGTGAGCTCGTCGCCCGTTTCCAGTCTCCGGAGGTCCCCAATGCGCTCGAAGCTCACCATCCTCACCGTCCTCGTCGTCGCGCTCGCGGCCGCGGCCGCGGGGGCAGCCTTTGCCGGCAACGGCAACGGCCAGAACAAGGGTCGTGCTCACGGAGTCCGCTACTCCTTCCTCGGCACCCTGACCGCCGCGCCGAGCGACGGCAAGGTCTCGATCGACGTCGAGGGCGGCAACCGCGTCGCGCTCCGCGCCATGCTCGGCCAGCCGGTCACGCAGACTTTCGCCTACGGCGACACGACGGAGTTCCTGAAGTGGTCACAGGGCGTCCCCACCGTCGTGGGGCCCGGTGATCTCGCCGGCGGCGAGTACGTCTGGGTGCACGTCCGCGCCCCCCGCGGCTCCTCGCTCTCCGACATCGAGGGCACGCCGGCGGTCCTCGTCGGCGACCACGGCACGCAGCTCTACAAGCCGTCCGAGCCGCTGTACCTCTTCCGCGGCACGCTGACGTCGGTCGACACCGGGAGCGGCACCGTCACCCTCGACGTGCGCGGCGGCAACCGTCGCGCGCTGCGCCTGCTGATCGGCCAGTCCGGAAGCCAGACCTTCACGACCGACGGCGGGACGATCTTCCTGCTCTGGAAGGGGAAGGTGCCCACCGTGATCTCCCTCTCGCAGCTCACGCTGTCCGACCGGGTCGTCGTCCGCATCCGCGCGGCGAAAGGCTCGACGCTCGACCAGGTGAAGACGACCCCGGCGAAGCACGTCGGCGACCGGGAGCCGGCGAACGCCCCGTAGGCGCCCTCGACTCGGTGCCGCAGGGCCGTCTCCCCGCGAGGCGGCCCTGCGGCCGTTTTACAGTCGCTTTACGGCCGGAAGGGGCGGAAGGGTGAAGATGTGACCATGCGGAGTCGGCGTTTCATCATCGTCGTGCTCGGTCTCGTGGCGCTCAACCTCGTCCTCTGGTTGGCGCCTCAGGGGCTGGCGGTGCGCGATGCGGTGATCAACCAGCTGTTCGGGACGCGGCTGATCCGCGCCGAGGTCGTCGTTCGCGGCGCCGGCACGACCACCCAGGACTACCTGATCGACCGCGGCGTGATCACGGCTGTCGCGGCGGACTCGATCACCTTGCGCGAGTTCGACGGCAAGCTCGTGCCGATCGCGGTGGCGCCGACGACAGAGGTGAGCGGCCTGAAGCGCTTCACCAGCGTGGCGACGCTGCGGCGGAACCTCCGCGTGCTCGTGATCCACCTGGCCAACGAACCCGCGAGCTCCGTCCAGGTCGAGGGGCGGGCCGCGGTCAAGGTCGCAGTACCCTAGGACCGCACATGAGCGGCAACGCGACCGGGGGCGTGCTCCTGCTCGTCGAGGACGACGATTCGATCGGGCGTCTCGTCAAGCAGTACCTCGAGCAGCAGGACGGCTGGCGCGTCGTCTGGGTGCGTTCCGGCGAGGAGGCGATCGGCGAGCTCCGCCGGCACCCGGTCCGCCTCGTGGTGCTCGACATCGGCCTGCCCGGGATCGACGGCTTCGAGGTCTGCCGCCGCATGCGCGCAGGGTCGAAGGTCCCGATCGTGATGCTGACCGCCCGCGACGAGGAACCGGACCGCGTGGCCGGGCTCGAGCTCGGCGCAGACGACTACGTCGCCAAGCCGTTCTCGCCGCGCGAGCTCGCGGCCAGGATCAAGGCGATCCTCCGCCGCAGCGAGCAGCGCTCGGACGACGAGGTGCTCTCCTCGCGGGACATCGTCCTCCGCCGCGATTCGCGCGAGGTGACGGTCGGCGGCGTCCAGGTCGAGCTGACGAGCAAGGAGTTCGAGCTGCTGGCGTGCTTTCTCGAGCACCCCGGAATCGTGCTCTCGCGCGAGCGGTTGCTCGACCTCGTCTGGGGCATGACCTACCCGGGCGGGACGCGCACGGTCGACGTGCACGTTGCGCAGCTGCGGCGCAAGCTCGGCGCCGCCGAAGGCATCCGGACGGTGCGCGGAGCCGGCTACAAGCTGATCGCGGCGTGAGATGACGCCGCGGACGAGTCTTCGCTCGCGGCTGTTCCAGGCGATCGCGGTGATCGTCCTGCTGTGCGTCGCCCTGACGATCGGCGTCGGGCTCGTGCTGACCCGGCGGGCGGTCGACAGGGCGACGCTGCAGGACCTCGCCCATCAGGCCGACCTGATCGCGGGCAGCCAGCGCATCGCGCTCTCGCCGCTGACGCACCTGCCGGAGCTGAAGCCCTACTTCGCACGCCAGCAGGAGCAGGCGCTGACGAGCGCCGCCCTCCTGCCGGCGTGGGCCCGGGAACGGCTGGCCGCCGGACAGCCGGCGCAGGGGTCGGTCACCCTCGACGGCGTCGCGAACTACTTCGCCGCCCAGCCGGTGCGGCCCGGCGTGCTCGTGCTCCTGCGCCCCAAGAGCCTGACGCAGGGCCGCTGGACCCCCTACGTCTGGGGGCTCCTGATCGCCGGGGTGGCCGGGGGGCTCCTGGCCGCGCTCGCCGCCTTCCTGCTCGCGCGCCGGATCTCGCGGCCCGTCGGCCGCGTCGCGGCTGCCGCCCGCAGCCTCGCCCGCGGCACCCATCCCGACCCCCTCCCCGTCGAGGGCGTCGCCGAGCTGGCGACGCTCGCGGTCTCCTTCAACGTGCTCGCAGACCAGCTGCGGCGGGCGCAGGAGGCGGAGCGGAACTTCCTGCTCTCGGTCAGTCACGAGCTGAAGACCCCGCTGACCGCGATCCGCGGCTATGCGGAGGCGGTCGAGGACGGCGCGATCGACGCCCGGGAGGCGGCGGCGACGGTGGCCCAGGAGGCGGTCCGGCTCGAGCGTCTCGTGGGCGACCTGCTGGACCTCGCGCGGATGAACCGCACCGACTTCAGCGTCCACAACACGGAGATCGACCTGGGCGCGGTGGCAGAGGATGCGGTGCGCCGCTACCAGCAGCAGGCCGACGCGTTCGGCGTCCGCCTCGCGCTGGACTCACACGGGCCGGCACCCGCGATCGCCGATGCCGATCGGGTCCTGCAGGTCGTCTCCAACCTCGTCGAGAACGCGCTCCGGCTCACCCCGATCGGCGGCGAGGTGCGGGTCGTCGCCGGTCCCGGCCAGCTCCGGGTCGAGGACACGGGGCCGGGCCTCGAGGACGAGGAGCGCGAGCACGCGTTCGAGCGCTTCTACCTGCACGAGCGCTATGGGCGCGAGCGGCCGGTCGGCACGGGCCTCGGGCTGGCGATCGTGAAGGAGCTGACCCACGCAATGGGCGGCAGCGTCGCGGTCGACAGCCGGCCGGACGAGCTGACGGCGTTCACGGTGCGGTTGCGCGTCCCCGTCGGCGAGCGCGCACCCGCCTCCGCGTAGGCTCTCCGAGTGCTAACGCTGGAGGACGTCGAGGGCGCCCGGGCCGTGCTCGCGGGGCACGTGCGGCGGACGCCGATGCTCCCGTGTCCAGCGCTCGGCGCCCATCTGAAGGCCGAGCTGTTCCAGGAGACGGGCTCGTTCAAGGCGCGCGGCGCCTACAACCGGATCGCCGCGCTCACGCCGGACGAGCGCGCTCGCGGCCTCGTCACCTGGTCGGCCGGCAACCACGCGCAGGCCGTCGCGTGGGCCGCGGCGCAGCACGGTGTCGACTGCCTCGTCGTGATGAGCGCCCACGCGAGCCCGGCCAAGGCGGAGGCCACACGCGGCTACGGCGCGACCGTCGACCTGTCGCCGCCCGACGCCGCCACCGCGTACGCGCGCGTGCTCGAGGTGGTCGAGCGGGAAGGGCGGGTCTTCGTCCACCCGCACGACGATCCGCTCGTCGTCGCCGGCCACGGCACGCTCGCGCTCGAGATCGTCGAGGACGAGCCCGACGCGGCGACCGTCGTCGTCGGTGTCGGCGGCGGTGGGCTCACGGCTGGCCTCCTCGTCGGCCTCGCCGACCGGGCCCGCGTCGTGGCCGTCGAGCCCGAGCGCGCCCCGGCTTTCTCGGCCGGGCTCGCCGCGGGTGCGAGCGTGCCCGTCGAGACCGACACGATCGCGGACGGGCTCGCGCCGCCGTTTGCAGGCGAGCTGCCGATCGCCCTCTGCCGCGGCAGGGTCGAGACGATCCTCGTCAGCGAGGAGGAGATCGTCGCCGGGATGCGTTTCCTCTACGCGGTGGCCAAGCTCGCCTGCGAGCCGGCCGGCGCGGCGGCCGCCGGCGCGGTGCTCGCAGGCAGGGTGGAGGCTGGACCCGGGCTGGTCGTCGTGGTCTCGGGAGGCAACGTGGCGCCCGCACAGGCCGCTGCTATCCTGGCTTCGCCATGAAGGCCGAGATCCATCCCGACTACGTCGTGGCAACGGTCACGTGCTCCTGCGGGAACACGTTCGAGACGCGCTCGACGAAGCCGGAGCTCCACGTCGAGATCTGCTCCCAGTGTCATCCCTTCTACACGGGCAAGCAGAAGCTCGTGGACACCGGCGGTCGGGTCGAGCGCTTCCAGCGCCGGCTCGAGCGGGCGGAGCGCGCCCGCCGCAGCGACGACCGCGCCTAGCGTCGGCCGTGGCGAACGTGGGCGGACAGGCGGTCCTCGAGGGCGTGATGATGCGCGCCCCGGGGAACTGGGCCGTCGCGGTCCGGACGCCTTCCGGGGAGATCGCGCAGGTCTCGCGCCCGATCCATTCGGCGATGGCGCGACACCGGGTCTTGCGGCTGCCGGTGATCCGGGGCGTGATGGCGGTGGGCGAGTCGCTCGCGATCGGCTTTCGCGCGCTCGCGATCTCGGCGAACTACGCCGCGCAGCAGGAAGGCGAGGAGGGCGAGGTCGAGACGGAGCTCTCGCGGGGCGCACTGATCTTCGCCTTCGCGGTCGCGATCGGCTTTGCGGTGATGCTGTTCAAGGTGACGCCCGCGCTGCTCGCCGACACCTTGCCGATCAGCACTGCGGGCTGGTTCGTGATCGTCGAGGGGCTGATCCGCGTCAGCATCTTCATCGCCTATCTGGCGCTGATCTCGTTCCTGCCCGACCTCCGCCGCGTCTTCCAGTACCACGCCGCCGAGCACAAGGCGATCAACGCCTACGAGGCAGGCGAGCCGCTCGAGCCGCAGATCGTGCAGCGCTACTCGCTGATCCACCCGCGCTGCGGGACCGCATTCCTGCTCTGGGTGATGGTGATCGCGGTCTTCGTTTTCGCCTTCTTCGGGCGGCCGGCCTGGTACTGGCTGATCGCCACGCGGATCCTGCTGCTCCCCCTGATCGCGGGTCTCGCCTACGAGCTGATCCGCTTCGCGGGCAAGCACCAGTCGAACCGGGTCCTGATGACGCTGCTCGCGCCCGGGCTGTGGCTGCAACGCCTCACGACTCGCCAGCCGACGCTCGACCAGCTCGAGGTGTCGATCCGCGCCCTGCGCGAGGTGCTCGACCTGGAGGGCAAGGGAACGGCCGAGGCGCAGCGCGTCGAGGTCATGGCGTAGCGCTCCCGCAGGTGTCGTTCGCCGCTCCTGCGGGACAGGGTCTCCTCGGCCACGCCCGGTGTCAGACACCGGCCGTGGCTCGCCTGGTCAGGTGCGTGCGTTTGCGCGCCTCGACGAGAGCGCGCAATGCGTCGACCGAGCCGCCGAGCTCGGCCAGCACGAGCGGCGCGTCCACGAACGGGAAGTCCCCCGAGCTGCCGAGCGTCGTCGCGTAGCTGCTCCAGCGCCAGTCCTCGGCGCGACGAACGAGCCCCGCCTCGACCGGGTTGAGCACGACGTATGCGTACACGCCGAGGAGGTCCGCGGCGCCGACGATCCGCCGGCTCCCGTAACGGCGGCGGACGAGCTGGCCCACGCGGCGATGCCGCGCGTTGAAATCCTTGCTGTACTCGACGTTCAGTCGCTTCATCCCGATGGGAAGCGACCAGTCCGGCACGTCGAGGACAAGGTGCACATGCGTCGTCAGCTGACAGAAGGCGACGCACGTCCAGCCGTGGAGCTCCTTGGTCTGCACGAGCCTGCGGAGCCATGCCAGGCGGTCGACGTCGTCGCGGAAGTACTCCTCGTGGCCGGTGGCATTGACCCAGACGTGCTGCAGACCGGGCGCGAAATCACGTGGCGGGGCAGCCATGAGGAGAACCGTCGCGTCGCCTGAAGCGCTGCGCAAGTGGCCGCACCCGACATGGGTCCGGGAGACACGTCCGGTGTCAGACACAGGCCGTGTCTCGGGGAGACGTCCCCGAGTAGGCTCCGGAGGACGGCGAGAGCGACCACGAAGGGGGAGCGATGGGGACGGACAGACGCGCAGAGGTGATCTGGAAGGGGAGCCTGATGGAGGGCTCGGGCACGATCGTCTCTACCACGACCGGGAAGATCGGCGAGCAGCCGGTCAGCTGGGCGGATCGCTCCGAGGACGCACCGACCGCGACGAGCCCGGAGGAGCTGATCGCCGCGGCGCACGCGGCCTGCTTCTCGATGGCGCTCTCGCACGCGCTCGCCCAGGCGGGCACTGCACCCGAGCAGCTCGACACGTCCGCGACCGTCACCTTCCAGCCGGGGGAGGGCATCACGCGGATCGCGCTCACGGTCGAGGGACGCGTGCCGGGTATCGACGGCGACGGGTTCCGTGAGGCCGCCGAGGGGGCGAAGCAGAACTGCCCGGTCTCGAAGGCGCTCGCCGCCGTGCCCGAGATCTCGCTCGAGGCGAGGCTCGCGTCCTAGCCGGGTACCCTTGCGCGCGGCATGGCCGCGGACTTCGACAACCTGATCGCCGAGCTCGAGCGATCCCACGAGGAGCTCCAGGCGCGCCTGGCCGACCCTTCGGTCTATTCGGACCACCGCGAGGCCGCCGAGGTCGGGCGCCGGCTCAAGGAGCTCGAGGGTCCATACAAGCTCGCCCAGGAGTGGAGGGCGGCCCGCGACGACCTCGTCGCGGCGCGCGAGGACGCCGACCTGCGCGAGTTGGTGCCGGAGCTCGAGGAACGGGCTGCACGCCTCGAGGAGGAGCTGCGGCTCGCGCTCGTCCCGACCGACCCCGCCGACCGCAAGGACGTGATCCTCGAGGTGCGCCAGGGCGTCGGCGGCGACGAGGCTGCGCTCTGGGCCGGCGATCTCTACCGGATGCTCGCCCGCTACGCGGAGCGGCGCGGCTTCAGGGTCGAGGAGCTGGGGGCGAGCCCGAACGACGGCGGCGGCTACAAGGAGGTCACGTTCGCGGTCAAGGGCGACGGTGCCTACTCGGTCTTCAAGTGGGAAGGCGGCACCCATCGCGTCCAGCGCGTGCCAGAGACGGAGAGTGCCGGCCGCATCCACACCTCCACCGCGACCGTCGCGGTGATGCCGGAGGCCGAGGAGGTCGAGGTCGAGATCGATCCGAACGACCTCAAGATCGACGTCTACCGTTCGACCGGGCCGGGCGGCCAGTCGGTGAACACGACCGACTCGGCCGTGCGGATCACGCACCTGCCGAGCGGCGTCGTCGTCGCGATGCAGGACGAGAAGTCGCAGCTCCAGAACAAGGAGAAGGCGCTGCGCGTGGTCCGGGCCCGCCTCTACGAGCGCGAGCTCGAGCGTCGACGCGCGGAGCTCGACGCGACGCGCCGCTCCCAGATCGGCAGCGGCGACCGCGCCGAGAAGATCCGCACCTACAACTTCCCCGAGAACCGGCTCACCGACCACCGGATCAAGCTGACCGTGCACCAGCTCGACCGGATCCTCCAGGGAGAGCTGGACGAGTTCACCGAGGCGCTGGGAAACGAGGACCGGCGCCGGGCCCTCGGCGAATGAGCATCAGCACGGGCCCCGGTCCGACGGGGCCTGTGACGGTCCGGGAGGCGCTGGCCGAAGCGGAGCGCCGGCTCGCAGCCGCGGGGGTCGATGCACCGCGCGTCGATGCCGAGTGGCTCGTCGCGCACCTGCTCGGCACGACGCGATCCGCCGTCCGCGCCCGGCTCGACGACGAGGTGTCGGGCCTCGAGCCGCTGCTCGCGCGGCGCGAGGCACGGGAGCCGCTCGCCTACGTGCTCGGCGAGTGGGGCTTCCGGCGGCTCGTGCTGCGGACGGACGCCCGCGCGCTCGTGCCGCGGCCCGAGACCGAGACGCTCGTCGACCGGTCGCTCGCACTCGTCGCCGGGATCGCCTCGCCGCGGATCCTCGACCTCGGAGTCGGCTCCGGCGCAATCGCGCTCGCCCTCAAGGACGAGCGGCCCGACGCGCAGGTCACCGGCGTCGACACCTCGGCCGAGGCGCTCTCGCTCGCGCGCGAGAACGCGGAGCGGCTGGGGCTCGACGTCGAGTTGCGGCTGGGCGACGGCAGGGAGGTGGCGGGCGAAGGCTGGGACCTCGTCGTGGCCAACCCGCCCTACGTCGAGAGCCTCGACGGCCTGCAGCCGGAGCTGCGCTTCGAGCCCGCCGTCGCTCTGCTCGGCTCGGGCTTGCACGAGCCGATCGCCGCTGCCGCCCGAACCCGCTTCCTCGCCCTCGAGGTGGCCGAGGGCCAGGCGCCGGCGGTCGCGGCGCTCCTGGGGAGGCTCGGCTACCGGGCGGTTAGCATCACGCGCGACCTGGCCGGAGCCGAGCGCGTGGTGGAGGGGGAGCGGTGGAGGACGAGGTGACGCGGACCGTCGAGGCGATCCGGACGGGCAAGCCGGTCATCCTGCCGACCGACACGGTGTACGGCCTCTGCGCGACGCCGTACCACTCCGGGCCGGTGGAGGAGCTCTACCGGCTGAAGGGGCGAGAGCCCCTGCAGCCGACCGCGATCCTCGCCTCGGGCCTCGACATGCTCTTCGAATGCATCCCCGAGCTGCGCGGGCGCGCCGGCACGATCGCCCGCGCCCTCCTGCCCGGCCCGTACACGCTGATCCTGCCCAACCCCTCCTGCCGCTACCGCTGGCTCACCGGCACGACGCCGGAGGCGATCGGCGTTCGTGTGCCCGAGCTGCCGCGGCCGGCGGCGGCCGTGCTCGCGCGCGTCGGCGCCGTCGCCGCCACGAGCGCGAACCTGCCGGGAGGGCCGGATCCTCGCCGCCTGGCCGAGGTGCCCGGCGAGCTGCGCACCCGCGTCGCCGCGGCCCTCGACGGCGGCGAGCTGCCCGGGACGCCGTCCACCGTCCTCGACTTCACCGGCGAGGAGCCGCGCGTCGTGCGCGACGGAGCGGCGCCCGCCGACGAGGCCCTCGAGCGGGTCGGCGCCGCGCTGGCATAGCATCCGCTCGGCCCATCGGAAGAGGAGAGACAACCGTGTCCGTCGCGCAGGAGACCTTCGAGCAGCTCACGACCGCAGGCCTCGAGGAGGTGGATCCCGACGTGGCCCGCCTGCTCGCCCGCGAGCTCGAGCGGCAGCGCGGCCAGATCGAGCTGATCGCGTCCGAGAACTTCACCTGGCCGGCCGTGCTGGAAGCGATCGGCTCGACGCCGACGAACAAGTATGCGGAGGGCTACCCGGGGAAGCGCTACTACGGCGGCTGCGAGGTCGTCGACGAGATCGAGCAGCTGGCGATCGACCGGGCGAAGCAGCTCTTCGGCGCCGAGCACGCGAACGTCCAGCCGCACGCGGGCGCCCAGACGAACATGGCCGTCTACATGGCCGTGCTCGAGCCCGGGGACACGATCATGGGGCTTCGCCTCGACCACGGCGGCCATCTCACGCACGGGCTCAAGGTCAACTTCAGCGGCCGGCTGTACACGATCGCCCCCTACGGCGTGTCGCGCGAGACGATGACCGTCGACTATGACGCGGTGCTCGCGCTCGCGAAGGAGCACCGGCCGAAGCTGATCGTCTGCGGCGGCTCCGCCTATCCGCGAACGGTCGAGGCCGCCAGGTTCCGCGAGATCGCCGACGCGGTGGACGCCTTCCTCCTCTGCGACATGGCCCACTTCGCCGGCCTCGTCGCTGCGGGGCTGCACCCGAATCCGGTCGAGCACTGCGACTTCGTCACGTCGACGACGCACAAGACGCTCGCCGGGCCCCGCGCCGGATTCATCCTCTGCCGCGACGAGCACGCCGAGGCCGTCGACCGCGCCGTCTTCCCGGGGATCCAGGGGGGACCGCTCGAGCACACGATCGCCGCGAAGGCCACGTGCTTCAAGATCGCCGCGGGCGCCGCTTTCCGCGACTACCAGGCGCAGGTGAGGCGCAATGCGGACGTCCTCGCCGAGAGTCTGCAGGAAGGCGGCCTCGACGTGCTTACCGGCGGCACGGACACGCACCTCCTGCTGCTCGACCTGCGCGGCTCGGAGTGGACGGGCAAGGAGGCGGAGGATCGCCTGCACGCCGTGCACATCACGACCAACCGCAACACCGTCCCCTTCGACGAGCGGACGCCGACCGTGGCCTCGGGCGTGCGGATCGGCACGCCGGCGATGACGATGCGGGGATTCGACGAGGACGACTTCCGCGAGGTCGGACGCATCATCTGCGCGGCGCTCGGCGATTCTCCGGACCTGGACGCGCTGCGCGGGCAGGTGGCCGTCCTCTGCACGAAGCGGCCCCTGTACTCCGGCTTCGCCGGGTATGCGCGCTTCGCTCCTGACGGCTCGACGCGCTAGGGGGCGATCGTGGAAGGCTCCTCCCCTCCAGCCGAGCGGGCGGGCGCGCAGGCGGCCGGCCGTTTGACGGTCGTCGAGCACCCGCTCGTCCAACACAAGCTCGGCTACCTGCGCGACAGGGAGACGCCGACCGTCCACTTCCGCAAGCTCGCGAACGAGATCACCCTCCTCCTCACCTACGAGGCGACGAAGGACATGGAGACCGAGCCGTGGGAGATCGAGACGCCGCTCGAGCGCACGACGGCGCGGCGGATCCACGGCAAGAAGGTTGCCGTCTGCCCGGTGCTGCGGGCCGGGATGGGCATGCTCGACGGCGTGCTCTCGCTCGTGTCGAGCGCACGCGTGGGCTTCATCGGGCTCTACCGCGACGAGGAGACGCTCGAGCCGGTGCAGTACTTCGTCAAGCTCCCCGTCGACCTGAACGAGCGCGACGCGATCGTGCTTGACCCGATGCTCGCGACCGGCCACTCGAGCTGCGCCGCGGTCGACGCGGTCAAGGCGGCGGGGGCGCACTCGGTCACCCTCGTCTGCATCGTCGCCGCCCCTTCCGGGATCGAGGAGGTCCACAGCCGCCACCCCGACGTGCACGTCGTGTGCGCCGCCGTCGACCGCGGCCTGGACGAGCGCGGCTTCATCGTCCCCGGGCTCGGGGATGCAGGCGACAGGCTCTACGGGACGAAGTAGCGGCCGGGAAGTAGCGGCCAGTCCGTCCGGGCCCGCCACGTCCCGGGACCAGGTCCCGGGCCATGGCCGTTCCGGCCGCGGAAGGCGACAGCGGCTCCCCGACGAAGTACCCTGCACCGATGATCGCCGTGGCGCTGATCCGCGATGCGGGAGGCGCCCGTCACGACATCCTCCACGTCCTCGCGGAGAACCTGGAGGTCGTCTGGGGCGCGCTGGCCGCCTTCGCGGTGGTCGTCCTCCTCACCCCCGCGGTGGGTGGGATGGCGCGCAGGCTCGGTGTGGTCGACGCGCCCGGCGGGCGGCGCCTGAACCGCTCTCCCGTGCCGCGCCTGGGCGGGATCGCGCTCTTTCTCGGGATCATCGTGCCCTCGCTGGCGTTCCTGCCCATCGGACGCGAGAACCGCGGCTTGTTGCTCGGCGCGGCGGTCGCGGTCACCGTGGGCGCGATCGACGACTTCCGGGGACTGCGCTGGTTCGAGAAGCTCGGCGGGCAGGTGGCCGCTGCGGCGGTGCCCGCGGCGTTCGGGGTGTGGGTGAGCCGCTTCACCTTCCCGTTCGTCGGCATCCACCAGTTGCCGGCCTGGACCGGCATTCCGTTGACCGTGATCTGGATCGTCGCGATCATGAACATGGTCAACTTCCTCGACGGGATGGACGGTCTCGCGGCCGGTGTCTCGGCCATCGCCGGCTTCACGTTCGGTCTGATCGCCCTCTCGCTCGGGAAGCCCGACGCGGCCGTCCTCTCCTGGATCGTCTTCGGCGCCTGCGCCGGCTTTCTCCGTCATAACTTCTACCCGGCGCGGATCTTCATGGGCGACTCCGGAGCGCTCCTCCTCGGCTACGTGCTCGCCGGCATCGCCGTGCAGGGGCTGCTGAAGACGGCCGCGACCGTCGCGCTCTTCTTCCCCCTGCTCGTGCTGGCGGTGCCGATCCTCGACACGACCTTCGTCGTCGCGAGGAGGCTGCGGCACGGCGAGCGGATCTTCGTCGGCGACCAGGCGCATCTGCACCACCGCTTCCTGCGGCGGGGCTTCTCGCAGCCCCGGGCGGCGCTCACGATCTGGGGCTGGTGCCTCGCGCTCGCGGCGGCGGCGCTCGCGACGCGGTTCGTGCCGTTCCGCGCCCACGGCGTCTGGCATGTCTGGCCGACGCTGCTCGCCGCCGCGATCGGCTTCGTCGCGATCGCGTTCTCGGTCTACGTCATCTACGTCCTCGAGATCGTCAAGGTCGGAAACCCGATCTCCCGCCGGCGCGAGGCCGGCGATCCGCTGCGCAAGAGCGCCTGACGGCGGCGTCCCGTGCCCCGTACGAGCACGGGGCAAGGCCGCCTTGTCATGGAGGATCGGGGTGTTACAAAGTCGAGGCGGTTCACGCGGGTCGAGCGTCGGTTCGTTGGTATTCTCGCCCCGCTGATGCAGGCCGCCTCTCCGTCGTCACCCAACCCCGCCGGGGCAGGTGGACTCCTGCTCGCTGTGCTCGTGCTCGGAATCGGCGTCGGGCTGCTCGTGGGCTGGGCCCTCGGAGCAACCGCGATCGGTGCGCTCGCCGGCGCGCTGCTCGGAATCGCGGGCGGGATCTTCGCCGTCTACCGGCGCTACGGGACGAGCTTCTGATGCCGAGCACCCTCTTCTCGACTCCGCGCGCGGAGCCCGGTCATCTGCTGCCCGCCGCCGGCGGCACCGTCGTCCTGGCGGTCGCCCTGCCGGTCTTCGTGGTCGCCGGCTGGAACGTCGCGGGCTGGGCTCTCGCCGCCGCGCTCTGGGTCGCCGTGCACGCACTCGACCTCTTCGTCGCGCGCGCCCGCACGCAGAGCGTGACGCTCGCCGGGTCCGGGGTGCAGGCGTTCGCGCTCTTCTTCAAGTCGATCGGGCTGCTCGCCGTGCTCCTGGCAGCGCTTGCTGCGGACCGCGAGCTCGCGCTCTCCGCCGTCGTGACCTACGGACTCGCCTACACGTTCGAGCTCGGGCTGTCGCTCGTCTCGTACTTCGGGGCGGAGCGTCGGTGAGGCTCCGCCGTCTCCTCGTCGTCGCGGCGCTTGCGCTCGCGGCGCCGCCCGCGGCGCTCGCGCGCGGCTCGTTCGACCCGACCACCGAGTTCGAGCAGCACGAGTGGGTCCCGATCCACGTCGGCCCGCTCGACCTCTCGATCACGAAGGCCGTCGCCTATTTGATGCTCGGAACCGTGCTGACGATCGCGCTCGGCATCTTCACCATGCGCAGCCGGCTGGCACTGCTGCCGAGCCGTCGCCAGACGGTCGGCGAGGCGCTCTACGAGATCGCCCAGACCCAGGTCGCGGAGCAGGGCCTGCCGACGAAGGCGATCGGTCTCTGGTTCCCGTACGTGGCCACGCTGATGCTCTACATCTGGATTCTCAACCTGATCAGCTTCCTCCCCTTGCCGCTCACCGGAGAGACGTGGCACGGCCTGCCGACGTGGGGGATCTACGCGGCGACCTCCTCGCTCTCGGTCACGCTGGCGCTTGCCCTGCTGACCTTCGTCTTCACCCACGTCGAGGGCGTGCGCTGGAACGGGGCGAAGCGCTACTTCAAGAGCTGGATTCCGGAGGCGCCGAAGGCTCTGCTCCTGCTGATCGTGCCGCTCGAGATCCTCGGTCAGTTCATGCGCCTGATCTCGCTGAGCGTCCGTCTTTTCGCGAACATGCTCGCGGGGCACATCCTGATCCTGACCTTCATCGGCTTGATGTTCATCCTCGAGTCGCTCGCGCTCGTGGTCGTCGTGATCCCGATCGCCGCCGTCTTCTACGTCTTCGAGGTCGCGATCGTGGTCACCATCCAGGCGTTCATCTTCGCCGCTCTGTCCGCCATCTACATCGGCTCGGCGATCGAGCCGGAACACTAGGAGGAAGACCCAATGCTTCAGCTACTCGCCACAACCGGCGATGTGACGAAGGCCGGGAAGGCGATCGGCCTCGCGCTCGGCGTCGGCCTCGGCGCGCTCGGCGCCGGCGTCGGCATCGGCTCCATCTTCGCCTCGATGATCCAGTCGGTCGCTCGCCAGCCCGAGCTGCGGGGCGAGCTGCAGGGGATCCAGTGGCTCGGCTTCGCCCTGACCGAGGCGGTCGTCTTCTACGGCCTGCTCGGCTCGATCCTCGCCTACGTCCTGGTCTAGGAGCGGAGGCCCGTGCTCGCAGCGAACCCGCTCATCTCGGTCACCCCGGGGCTGATGATCTGGACCATCGTCTGCTTCCTGATCACCCTCTGGGTGCTGAAGCGCTACGCGTTCGGCCCGATCCAGAAGCTGATCGACGAGCGACGCGAGCAGATCCGAGGCGCGCTCGAGGCGGCCGACGAGGCGCGCGACGAGGCGCGGAAGCTGCTCGAGGAGCACCGACAGCTGATCGGCCAGGCGCGCGGCGAGGCGGAGGAGATCCTGGCGGAGGCGCGGAAGACACGCGAGTCGATGGAACGGCGGATGCGGGAGGAGACCGAGAGCGAGCGCCAGCGCCGCCTCGAGGAGACCCGCAAGGAGATCGAAGCCGAGACGGCGCGCGCGCTGCAGCAGATCCGCTCCGAGGTGGCCGAGCTGACGCTCGAGGCCGCATCGCGCGTCGTCGGCAGGACGCTCGACGCCGAGCGCGACCAGGCCCTGATCGAGGAGGCGATCGGCTCGCTCGACTTCTCGCGCCTGGAGGAGTCGGCATGAGCGTCGCCTCCAGGGAGCTCAACGCGGGCGCAGACTCGACGGAGCCCGGGAAGAGCGGAGGCGCTGGCTTTGGCTGCGCCGGAGCGGAGAGCGAGCGGAGGCGCAGGCTCTGCTGGCGCCGGGAGCGGGACTAGCGTCATGGCAGTCGCGCAGCGCATCTACGCCGAGGCGCTTGTCGGGGCGGCCAGGGAGGCCGGCCGCCTCCCGGAGGTGCACGAGGCGCTGGCCGACCTCGCCGCCGCCGTCTCGGAGTCGCCCGAGCTTCGCTCGGTGCTGCGCAACCCGCAGCTCGAGTCGACCACGAAGGCGGCGATTCTGCGCGACATCGTCGGCGACGAGGAGCCGCTCCTCGCGAACTTCCTGCAGCTGGTGGCGGAGAAGGGCCGCGCCGGCGAGCTCGAGGAGATCGCGCGCGAGTTCGAGCAGCTGATGGCGCGCGAGGAGCGGCTGCTGAGCGTCGAGCTGACGACGGCGCGCGAGCTGACCGACGCCGAGGCGGCGGCGATCCTCCGCCAGATCGAGCAGGCGGCGGGCCGCACGGTCGAGGCGACGCGCTCGGTCGACCCGTCGCTCGTCGGGGGAATCGTGCTGCAGGCGGGCTCGCTGCGCGTCGACGCGAGCGTCCGCGGACGGCTGGAACGACTGAGACAGGAACTGGCCCGCGCCTGAGCGGCGCGCGCGAAGAGAGCGCGAAAGGCGGAACATGAAGCTGAGACCCGAAGAGATCACCTCGATCCTGCGCGAAAGGATCGAGCACTACGACGTCGAGACGGAGCTCGCCGAGGTCGGCAGCGTGCTCGCCGTCGGCGACGGCATCGCGCAGGTGTACGGGCTCGAGAACGCGGTCGCAATGGAGATGCTCGAGTTCGAGCACGGCGTCGTCGGCCTCGCCTTCAACCTCGAGGAGGACGCGGTCGGCGCTGCGCTCTTCGGCGATTGGGAGCAGGTGAGCGAGGGCGAGCCGGTGCGCCGCACCGGCCGCGTGGCGAGCGTCCCCGTGGGCGAGTCGCTGCTCGGCCGCGTCGTCGACCCGCTCGGCAACCCGCTCGACGGGCGCGGCCCGATCGAGTCCGACACGTTCCGCCCACTCGAGTTCAAGGCGCCCGGCGTCGTCGCCCGCCAGCCGGTGAAGGAGCCGCTGCAGACGGGGATCAAGGCGATCGACTCGATGACGAACGTCGGCCGCGGCCAGCGCGAGCTGATCATCGGCGACCGCTCGACCGGCAAGACGGCGATCCTGATCGACACGATCCTGAACCAGCGCGACACCGACGTCCACTGCATCTACGTCGCGGTCGGCCAGAAGGCGTCGACGGTCGCCGGCATCTACGAGCGGCTGCGGGATGCCGGTGCGATGGAGTACACGACGATCGTCGCCGCGGGGGCGAGCGAGGCCGCGCCGATCAAGTGGATGGCGCCCTTCGCCGGCTGCGCGATGGGCGAGTTCTTCCTGTTCGAGGGCAAGCACGGGCTTGTCATGTACGACGACCTCTCGAAGCACGCGGACGCCTACCGCCAGCTGTCGCTGCTCCTGCGCCGTCCCCCCGGCCGCGAGGCGTTTCCCGGCGACGTCTTCTACCTGCACTCGCGGCTGCTCGAGCGCGCGTGCAAGCTCTCCGACGAGCGCGGCGGCGGCTCGCTGACGGCGCTGCCCGTGATCGAGACGCAGGCCGGCGACGTCTCCGCCTACATCCCGACGAACGTGATCTCGATCACCGACGGTCAGATCTTCCTGCAAGCGGACCTCTTCTATTCCGGCGTGCGGCCGGCGGTCAACGTCGGCATCTCGGTCTCGCGCGTCGGTTCCTCCGCGCAGACGAAGGCGATGAAGAAGGTCGCCGGCCGGCTGCGCCTCGAGCTGGCGCAGTACCGTGAGCTGGAGGCGTTCGCCCAGTTCGGCTCCGATCTCGACCGCGCCACCCAGCAGGCGTTGACCCGCGGCGAGAAGATGGTCGCCTCCCTCAACCAGCCGCAGTACCAGCCGTGGCCGATGGAGGAACAGGTCGTCGCGATCCACACCGGCGTCAACGGCTTCCTCGACGACATCCCGACCCCCCAGGTGCCGCGGTTCCAGGACGAGCTGCGAGAGCACGTCCGCGCCGAGGGCTCGATCTACGAGCAGATCCGCGAGAGCGGTGACCTCCCCGACGACCTGGCCGAGAAGCTGAACGCCGAGATCGAGAAGTTCAAACGCAGCTTCAACGTACAGGCGGAATCGGCGCTCGTCTGACGCCGCGCACCGGTTCCGCCACGGGAGACAGATGATCCACGCAGCCCCATCAGAGCGAGGCCGGCCGCGGTAGCGGATGGCCTCGCTCCAGGACATCCGGCGGCGGATCAACTCCGTCCGCAACACGCGCAAGATCACGAAGGCGATGGAGCTCGTCGCCGGCGCCCGCCTGCGCCGCGCCCAGAACCGGATCGAGGAGATGCGGCCGTACGCCGACCGGATGCAGGAGCTGATGGTCGGGACCGCCAGGGCCGCAGCGTCCCATCGCAATCTCGCGCTGATGCAGCAGCGGGAGGAGGTGCGCCGGGTCGCCGTCGTCGTCGTCAGCGGCGACCGCGGCCTCGCCGGACCGTTCAACGGCCAGGTGCTGCGGCGTGCGTTCGAGCTCGAGCGGCGCGCGCGGGCCGGGGGGCAGGAGGTCGCGTGGCTCGTCGTCGGGCGCAAGGGCGCCTCGACGCTCCGCTTCCGCCGCTACGAGCTGGCGGGGCAGTGGGCGGGCTTCAGCGACAGGCCCGAGTACTCGGACGCCCAGGCGATCGCGCATCGGCTCGCGGAGCTCTACACCTCGGAGGAGGTCGACCGCGTCGTCCTCGTGTACAACCGGTTCGTCTCGGCCCTCGTGCAGCGCGTGACGACGAGCGAGCTGCTGCCGATCTCGGAGGAGGTGCTCGAGCGCGGGGAGGACGAGGCCGCCCCGGCGCGCAGCGCCGACTTCATCTACGAGCCGGAGCCGGAGGAGATCCTCGAGCGGCTCCTGCCCGTCTACGTCGAGACCGAGATCTACCGCGCCCTGCTCGAGTCGGCCGCGTCCTTCCTCGCCTCGCAGATGACGGCGATGCGCAACGCCTCGAAGAACGCGGGCGAGCTGATCGACCGCTACACGCTCCAGCTCAACCGGGCCCGCCAGGCCGAGATCACGCAGGAGATCCTCGAGGTCGTGGCCGGCGCGGACGCCCTCGCCGAATAACGCTAGATTCACAGGAGGCTCATGGCCGACACGACCGCCAACGACAGCGAGAACACCGGGAA
>Ga0335085_10002916_pt1 | contig 30769 bp, 30 predicted proteins | sample Lox_Sample_45_FD_206712 | JGI IMG/M metagenome (GOLD analysis project Ga0335085, IMG submission 206712) | Soil microbial communities from Loxahatchee National Wildlife Refuge, Florida, United States - Lox_Sample_4.5 | ecosystem: Environmental > Terrestrial > Soil > Wetlands | place: USA... | reverse complement strand
TGGTCCGAGTAGAACTGGCGCCGGATCAGGCCGTGCTCCTCCATCAGCTTGAGCCGCGCCGAGAGGATGTTGGGGGCGATGCCGGGCAGCGTGGTGAGGAGATCCTGGAAGCGCTTGGTCCCGGGCATGAGATCGCGCACCACCAGCAGCGTCCAGCGATCGCCGATGACCTCGAGGGTCTTGGCCACCGGGCAGGCCTGGTTGTAGCGCTTCGGCATGGAGCGAGTATACCGAGCCTCTTGACATCGGAGCAAGTGACTATTATTTTACAAGTCACTGACGACGACTCCCAGGAGGGTCCGATGCCGAAGGCGATCGACATGATCCGGAAGGTCCAGACCGGCGAGCTGCCCCCACCCCCGGTGGCCACCCTGATCGGATTCACACTCACCGAGGTCGAGCCCGGGCGCGCGGTGATCGCGCTCGACGCGGACGGGCGCCACGCCAATCCGATGGGCACCGTGCACGGCGGCGTGCTGTGCGACATCGCGGACGCCGCGATGGGCATGGCCTACGCGGGCACCCTCGACGAGGGCGAGACCTTCACCACCCTCGAGCTCAAGATCAACTTCCTCAAGCCGGTGCGGACCGGCCGCCTGGTGGCGACCGGGCGCGTGGTGAAGGGAGGGCGCTCGGTCGGCCTCGTCGAGTGCGACGTGGTCGACGACAAGGAGGGCCTCGTCGCGCGCGCTTCCAGCACCTGCATGACCCTGCGGGGCGAGCAGGCGCTCGGGCGCTAGATGAGCCACGCCGCCGCGGCCTCGGTAGCCGCCCGCGCCCGCGTCGCGCTCTCGCCGCGCACCCGCCTGCTGCTGGAGGGCCCGGTGGCCCGGACCCTCCTGCGCCTGGCCGCGCCGAACGTGCTGGTCATGGTGCTGCAGGCGGCGGTGAGCACGCTCGACGCGGTGTTCGTAGGCTGGCTCGGCTCGGACGCCCTCGCCGGGGTGTCGCTGGTCTTCCCGCTCGTGATGCTGATGCAGACCATGTCGGGGGGCGGGATGGGCGGAGGCGTCGCCTCCGCGGTAGCCCGCGCGCTCGGCGGCGGCCGCCGCGCGGATGCGAACGCACTGATGGTGCACGCGATCGTGATCGCGGTCACCATGGCCGCGTGCTTCACGCTCCTGCTCGAGCTGGGGGGGCCCGCGCTCTACCGCGCGATGGGCGGCCACGACGCGGCGCTCGACGCCGCGGTCGCCTACTCCCGCGTGCTCTTCGGCGGCGCCCTTGCCTACTGGCTCTTCAACACGCTCGGGAGCGTGATCAGGGGCACCGGCAACATGGCGCTGCCCGCGTCGGTGATGGTGGGCAGCGGCGTCGTCTACCTCGTGCTCTCCCCCGCCCTGATCCTCGGCTGGGGCCCGCTGCCGCGACTCGGGATCGCGGGGGCCGCCGCCGCGAGCGTCGCCTCGTTCACGCTGGGCAGCCTCGCCCTGCTCGCCTTCCTCTGCTCGGGCCGGAGCCTGGTGCGGCCTACCCTGCGCGGCCTGCGGCTCCGCCGCTCGCTGTTCTGGGACATCCTGCGCGTGGGAGCTCCCGGCTCCCTGAACACGATCCTGACGAACCTCACCGTGGTGCTGCTGACATCGCTCGTCGGGCCGTTCGGCGCCCCCGCGCTCGCCGGCTACGGCATGGGGGCGCGGCTCGAGTACCTGCAGATCCCGATCGTCTTCGGCCTCGGCTCCGGGCTCGTCACCATGGTCGGGACCAGCATCGGCGCGGGCGACCGCGACCGGGCCCTGCGGGTCGCGTGGGTCGGGGCGGCCATCGCGGCCGGCGTCACCGGCACGATCGGCGTGCTCGCGGCGCTGTACCCGCTCGCGTGGCTCTCCCTCTTCGCCTCCGACCCGGAGATGCTCGCGGCCGGGACTCGCTACCTGCGCATCGTGGGTCCCTGCTACGGCTTCTTCGGCGCCGGCCTCGCGCTGTACTTCGCCTCGCAGGGCGCGGGCCGGCTCCTCTGGCCGCTCCTGTCCGGGTTCACCCGGCTCGTCGTCGCGGCCGCGGGGGGCTGGCTCGCCACCGCGTGGCTCGGAGCCGGTCTCTCCGGCCTCTTTGCCGCGATGGCCAGCGCGCTCGTGATATTCGGGGTCATCAACGTGGCGGCGGTCCGGCTCGGGGCCTGGCGCGCCGCCGACCGGAGGACATCATGACCAGCCAGCAGATCTTCGGGCTCCAGGTCCTGCTCAGCTTCGTGGTCTACGGGCTCGCGGCAAAGTGGTACGTCGCTCCGCGCCTCGCTCCGCTGCCGCTCGGCCAGGCGCTGCAGCCCCTCCTGCTGCTCCACGCCTTCCGGCATCTCGGAATGGTCTTCCTCGTTCCCACCGTGGTCGGCGACGCGCTGCCTCGGGGCTTCGCGGCGCCCGCGGCCTACGGCGACCTCATCGCCGGCCTCCTGGCCCTGGCCGCGATCGCGGCGCTGCGCGCCGGCGCGGCGCTCGCGCTCCCCCTCACCTGGGTGTTCAACGTGGTGGGACTCCTGGACTTGGTCAACGCGTTCTACCAGGGCCTATCCAGAGGCGTCCAGCTCGGCGCCGCCTACTACATCCCCACCTTGATCGTGCCGGCGCTGGTGATCACACATCTCATGATCTTCCGCACGCTGCTGCGGGATGGGGTCGCCCCGGGGCATTTGCCCGCGTCGTCACACATGTGAAACAATCGCGGGCGATGAGCCGTCGCGCCCGCGCCGTTCTCGCCACCGCCTGCGGGGCGCACTTCATCCACGACGGCTTCTCGGACATCCTCTACATCCTCCTCCCGGTGTGGGCGTCCGAGTTCGGCCTGAGCTTCGCCCAGGTGGGCCTCCTCAAGACCCTGTACACGGGAGGCATGGCGAGCTTTCAGGTGCCGGCCGGCATCCTCGCGGAGCGTCGCGGCGAGGCGCGCCTGCTCGCGGCGGGCACCGCGGTCACCGCGCTCGGCTTCCTGGCTGCCGGGCTCACCGGAGGCTTCCTCGCTCTGCTCGCCTGTCTGGCGGTGGCCGGGCTGGGCTCGGGGTGTCAGCACCCGCTCTCCTCGTCGCTCGTGTCGAAGGCCTACGAGACGGGAGCGCGGCGCACCGCGCTCGGCACCTACAACTTCTCCGGCGACCTGGGCAAGGTCGTGGTCCCGGCCGCGGTGGCGCTTGCGCTGCCCTGGCTCGGCTGGCGCCGGGCGGTGGAGGTGTACGCGGGGCTCGGCCTCCTCGCCGCGGTCTCGATCCTGGGGCTGCTGACGCGCCTGCAGGCGGGAGGGCGCGTGACCGCGTCGCCCGCCGAGGCCGCCGCCGCGCGCGCCAGCCGCTGGGGCATCCGGGACCCGCGGGCCTACGGCGCGCTCTCGGCCATCCACGTCATCGACAACTCCACGCGCACTGCGTTCCTCACGTTCTTGCCGTTCCTGTTGATCGCCAAGGGCGCGACGGTGCCGTCCGTCGGGCTCGCCCTCATGCTGGTCTTCATCGGCGGCGCCATCGGCAAATTCGCGTGCGGCGCGCTCGCCGACCGGGTGGGCGTGATCCGCACCGTGGTGATCACGGAAGCGGCGACCGGCGCCGGGATCCTGCTGCTGCTGTCCCTGCCGCTCGGGGCCTGCCTGTTCGCGCTTCCGCCGCTCGGCATCGCGCTGAATGGAACCTCGTCGGTGCTCTACGGCACCGTTGCGGATCTGGTCTCGAGCGACCGGCGGGCGCGGAGCTACGCGATCTTCTACACACTCGGGATCGGGGCGTCCGCGCTGTCGCCCTTCGGCTACGGTCTGCTGAGCGACTGGGGTGGCGTGCGGCTCACGCTCACCGTCGTCGGCCTCGTCGTCTTCCTCACGCTGCCCTTCACGCTGCCGCTCCGCGCGCCGGCCACCGTTCCCGCTCCTCACTCGGCATAACCGCGGCCTGGCCCGGCGAGCGGCGGGGCGGCCGCGGCGGGGGGCACCGGGCCGAACTGACCCGTTCCTGCCAACCAGAACGAAGCCGCGCCCGCCCGGATTGGGAACTCCTCGCGTGTGGGCGAAGACTCGCGCCTCGTGGTCAGGCGGCCCGGTGCCCCCCGCCGCGGCCGCCCCGCCGCTCGCCTAGGGTTGGCGCGGCATCGTCGGGATCGAGATGCGCTCGGTCACCGGCATGCGCTCTTTTCCTTGCAACCACACTATGGTCAGGCGGCCGTCGGGATCGAAGTGAATCGCAGTCAGGGCGGCTTGCAGGGGGCCGGGAGTCCAGTCGCGGTCGATGCGGGCGACGTCGCGACCGGAGAAGATCTGGCGGACGGCCAGGGTCCGGCCGTCGGCCTGGGCGAGCAGGAGCCGCCGCAGGTCCACATCGAGGACCTGCGGGCGCGGCGGGGAGAGACGACGGAACTTGGCCTCGAAGAAGTAGGAGACGCGACAGGCCGGTCCGCAGGCGAATCGAATCTCGGCGAAGGTGGCCGCGTGCCAGATCACCTCGGGCTTGGGAAGCGTGGGGAGACCGGGCGGCGGCTCGAGCCAGACCGGATGCTCGGGATCGCCGTAGTAGTAGCCGACGCGGCAGTCCCGGTCGGAGCGGCACTGGGCCACCAGGCCGGTGCTCGGGAACGCGGAGCGGAAGATGCAGCGCGAGGGCTGCTCGGGGCCGGCGCCCGCGCAGTCGCCCGCGACGGGTTGGGGCGTGGAGGCGGCCGCGAGCGACAGCAGGCCGGCCAGCAGGATCGAAGCGGGTGTGGCCAGCGCTACGTCTTCTGCGACGTGAGGAGCTCGGTCATCCGGTTGAAGAACTGATCGAGCATCATCTTGGTGACGCCGCCCAGCATCCGCTGGCCGACGCTGGCGATGAGGCCGCCGACCTGCACGTCGGCGTCGTAGCTCACGCGAGTGCCCCCGTCGACGTCGGAGAGCTGCATGCCCGCGTCGCCACGCACGAAGCCGGGCCCGCCGCTGCCCTCGACGGCCATGCGATATCGGTGCGGCGGCTCGAGGTTGCTCAGCTTGACCTTGCCCTCGAACGTGCCCTTGATGGCCGCGACGCCGACCTTCATGGTGGCCTTGTACTCGTTCTCCCCGATGGCCTCGAGCTTCTCGCAGCCGGGCAGGGCCTGGGCCAGGATGTTGGGATCGAGGAACGCGGCCCAGACTCGATCGCGCGCGGCGGGTATGTCGGCGGCGCCCTCGATCTTCATGGGCTAGCCCTCGAGCCCGCGGACCGCGGCGTCCATCCGGCGCAGCCCTTCCTTGATGGTGTCGAGGCCGGTCGCGTAGGAGAGCCGGATGTGGGCATCCGAGCCGAAGTCCACGCCGGCCACGGTGGCGATGCGGGCCTCGTCGAGGAGAAACGCGCACACGTCCGCGGAGCCCCGGAGCACGCCGCCCTTGGCCCGCTTGCCGAAGAGGCCGGAGACGTTCGGGAACGCGTAGAACGCGCCCTTCGGCATCACGCAGCGTACCCCGGGAATCGCGTTGAGCCCCGCGACGATGACGCGCCGGCGACGATCGAACTCGCCCACCATCTTCGCGACCTCGTCCTGCGGACCGCCCAGCGCCTCGACCGCGGCCCACTGGGCCACCGAGGTGGGGTTCGAGGTGACCTGGCTCTGCACGTCGGTCATCGCCTTGATGATGGGCTTGGGGCCGCCCGCGTAGCCGATGCGCCAGCCGGTCATCGCGTAGGCCTTCGAGCACGTGTTGACCACGATGGTGCGCGCCTTGATCTCGGGGGAGAGCGACGCGATCGAGACGTGGCGGCCCTCGTAGGTCAGCGACTCGTAGCACTCGTCGGAGATGACCCAGAGATCGCGCTCCACCGCGAGCTTCGCGACCTCGGCGAGGGCCTGCGGGGAGAACACCGCCCCGGTCGGATTGCCGGGGCTGTCCAGCACGACCATCTTGGTCCGCGGCGTCACCGCCTGGCGGAGCGCGGCGGGATCGAGGTCGAACCCGGTGGACTCGTGGGTGATCACCGGCACCGGCACGCCGCCCAGGAGGCGCACCTGCTCCGGATACGAGACCCAGTACGGGCTCGGAATCAGCACCTCGTCGCCCGGGTTCACGAGGGCCATCACGATGTTGTAGAGCGTGTGCTTCGCCCCGCAGGAGACCGTCACCTCGTCGAGCGCGTACTCCAGGCCGTTGTCGCGCTTGAACTTCTGGCAGACCGCGGCCCGCAGCTCGGGAATGCCGCCGACCTCGGTGTACTTGGTCTGGCCCGTCTCGAGGGCCCGCACCGCCGCGTCCTTGATCCGGCGGGGCGTGTCGAAATCGGGCTCTCCGGCTCCGAAGGAGATCACGTCGATGCCCTGCGCGCGCATCGCCCGGGCCTTGGCCTGCATGGCGAGGGTCGGGGATGGGGCCAGTGTCTTCATCCGATCGGCGAGCATGGGCTCCTTGCCTGTGGTCTACCGGTGACTGGAGAACTTCTGGGCGAGACGCTCCTCGACCGGCGGCGGCACCATGCCGGTGATGGGCGCGCCCAGCGACGCGACCTCCTTGATGAGGCGCGAGGAGATGTAGGTGTAGCGCTCGTGCGGCATCATGAACACGGTCTCCACCGTGTGGCGCAGCTTGCGATTCATGAGCGCCATCTGGAACTCGTACTCGAAGTCCGACACCGCGCGGAGGCCCCGCACCACGCAGTCCGCGCCCTCGCGATCGACCAGATCGATCAGGAGCCCGTCGAACGAGGTGATGCGCATCCGGCCCATCCCGATGCCGGTCGTGCACTCGTCGATCAGCTCGAGGCGCTCCTTCGCGGTGAACAGCGGCTCCTTGGAGGGATTGGCCACCACCGCGACGATCAGCTCGTCGAAGATGCGGAGGCTGCGCTCGATGAGGTCCAGGTGTCCGTTGTGCATCGGATCGAACATGCCCGGATACACCGCCCGCTTGCCCACGATGGCCTCCGCGTCGTCGTCTCGAAACCTCTGAAAACGCTGCCAAGTTTACGCATCGGTTCGAAAGAAAGTCAAGGTCGTCTCCCCGAAGCGGCGCGCCTTCCAGAGCGAGAGCGCGCCCAGCGACGACGGCGGCGGCGTCTTGGTGCCGTGCTGGAGCACCACCACCGCACCCGCGAGCAGCACCGGACCGGTCGCCACCGCCTCGAGCGCGGCCGCCGCGCGGGGGGAATCGTACGGCGGATCGAGGAAAACCACCGCGAAGCGCTCGCCGGCCGCGGCCAGATCCGCGACGGCCCGCGCCGCGTCGGAGCGCACCACGCGGGCGCGGTCCCGCAGGCCTAGTCGCTCCACGTTGTCGCGAAGGGCGCGGAGCGCGGCCCCATCCTGCTCGACGAAGGTGGCCGCCGGCGCTCCGCGGGACAGCGCCTCGATGCCCACGCCACCGGCGCCCGCGAACAGGTCGAGAAAGGGCCCCGCGTCGAGAAACGGCATCAGGGTGTCGAGGCAGGCGATCCGCACCTGGTCCGCGGTCGGCCGGGTGGTGCGGCCGGGCGGCGTGGTGAGCCGCTGGCCTTTCAGCTCGCCCGCGAGGACCCTCACGGGGTGGTCTCCGACGGGCCCACGCGCCGGCCGTCGATCCTCCACTGATCGCCCTCGCGCAGGATCGCGTACTCGACGCGATCGGGGAGCCCGCCCTTCTCGGCCGCGCGCGTCGCCTCGGTCACGAACACGACGCGCGACGGGCTGCGCCGGATCTGCTTCACGCGGAAGTCCGAGTAGCGAGGCTCGCCCGCTCCCCTCGACTCCGCGTACTCGGTCGCGGTCGCCCGACCCTGCCGCGCCCACTCCGCCTGCACCCGCTTCGACAGCAGCGCCCAGCACGGGCCGAAGCGCCGGGTCCGCTCGCACGTGGTGTAGAACTCGAGCACCTGCCGCGCCTTGGCCACCTCCACGCTGTTCTGTGCGGGAGCGGAGCGCGGACCGGCCGTCGCGCCCAGCAGGAGCGCGCCGCACAGCGCCAGGAGACGGCGGCGGGACGTCAACCCACCCCGGCCAGGTCGAGCTTGCCCCGCCAGCGCTGCAGGAGCGCCGCGCGCAGCGCCTGGTGCTCCGGTGCGCGCAGGTGGGGATCGTCGCGGATCAGGGCCACCGCGTCCCGCCGAGCCGCCTCCAGCGCGGCGGCGTCGCGCAGCAGGTCGGCGACGCGGAACTCGGGCAGGCCCGACTGACGGGTGCCGAAGAAGTCGCCGGGCCCACGCAGCGAGAGATCCGCCTCGGCGATCTTGAAGCCGTCGTTGGTGGCGGTCATGGCACCGAGACGCTCCCGGGCGTCCTCCGACGCGGCCCCCGAGAGCAGGATGCAGTAGCTCTTCCACGGCCCGCGCCCGACGCGCCCGCGCAGCTGGTGGAGCTGCGAGAGACCGAATCGCTCGGCGTGCTCGATCAGCATGACCGAGGCGTTGGGAACGTCGATCCCCACCTCGATCACGGTCGTGGAGACCAGGATGTGGATCTCGCCCGCCTTGAACTCGCGCATCACCCGGTCCTTCTCCACGAACGGCATGCGCCCGTGGAGCAGGCCGATCCGGAGGTCCCCGAAGACCTCGCGCTGCAGGTGCTCGGCCATCTCGGTGGCGGCGCGCAGGTCGATGACCTCCGACTCCTCCACCAGGGGGTAGACCACGTAGACCTGGCGCCCGTCGCGTACCTGCTCGCGCAGGAAGCGGTAGATCTGCCCGCGGGCCGACTCGGAGCGCGCCTTGGTCACGACCGGCTTCCGTCCCGGCGGGAGCTGGTCGATCACGGAGACCTCGAGATCGCCGTACAGCGTCAGCGCGAGCGTGCGGGGGATGGGCGTGGCGGTCATGACCAGCACGTCCGGGCTCTCACCCTTGCGCTTCAAGGTCGCGCGCTGGTTGACGCCGAAGCGGTGCTGCTCGTCCACCACCGCCAGGCCGAGGCGGCGGAACTTGACCTCGTCCTGGACCAGCGCGTGGGTGCCCACCACGCAGGACAGCTCGCCGGCGGCGGCGGCGGCCAGCACCCGCTCGCGCGCCTTGCCCTTCACCGCGTTGGTGAGCAGGGCCACCGGGACCGCGAGGGGCTCGAGCAGCGCGGTGAGCGTCATCAGATGCTGCTCGGCCAGGATCTCGGTCGGCGCCATGAGCGCGGTCTGGAGTCCCGACTCGACCGCGGTGAGGATGGCGAGCGCGGCCACGATCGTCTTGCCCGAGCCCACGTCGCCCTGCAGCAGCCGGTTCATCGGATACGGCTCGGCCATGTCGGTCCGGATCTCGCGCCAGACGCGCTCCTGCGCCTCGGTCAGCGCGAACGGCAGCGAGGCGAGCAGACGCCGCGCGAGCGCGCCCGGTGGGTTCATGGCGAGTCCCGGCTGCCGACCCTGGCGGTGGCGGCGGATCGCCAGACCTAGCTGGAGGAGCAGGAACTCGTCGTAGACGAGCCGCCGCCGCGCGGCGGCGTAGTCGCCGTCCGTCTTCGGGAAGTGCCCGGCGCGGAGGGCCTCGGGCAGCCGCTCCAGGCGATGGCGCGCTCGCAGCGCCTCGGGCAGCGGATCCTCGAGCCCGTCGAGGTAGCCGTCCACGAGGCGCTTCATCAGCCGACGCATCGGGCGGGCGGTGAGCCCGCGAGTGAGGCCGTACACCGGGACGAGCCGGCCGGTGTGGAGCGTCTCGTCGGACGGATCCGGGGCGGCCTCGCCGGCCTCGTCCTCGACGATCTCGTAGTCCTTCACCTGCATCTGCAGCGGTCCCGAGCGATAGCGCTGCGCCTTGCCGTGCACGATTAGCCGCTGACCACGCTGGAAGAGGCGCTCCAGGTAGGCCTGCCCGAACCACACGCAGGTGAGGAAGCCGGTGCCGTCGCTCAACAGCACCGACAGCGGCACGCGTGGGCGGCCGCGAGGCGGGGGGCTCACCGCGCGAATCGTCCCGCTGACCGTCGTCACGTCATTGGGCTTGAGGCTGCGCAGCGGCGTGAGCTGGCTGCGATCCTCGTGGCGAGCCGGCAGATAGTAGAGCGCGTCCTCGACGGTCTGCAGCCCGAGATTCGCGAGGAGCTTGGCGCGCTGAGGCCCGATGCCCTTGACGAACTGCAGCGGCGTGGCGATCGGGTGCGTGGCCTCGGTCGCCGCGCGTCGTCCCGGCGCGCCCACCGGCTCAGTCCTGGGCAACGGTTTGCCTCATGCTACCCCTCATGCTATAAAAGGAGGCTGCAGCGGGCAAACCACACTCACCCAGAGGATCCGCATGGCTCAGCGCTGTGACATCTGCGACAAAGGTCCGGCCGTCGGCCACAAGATCAGCCACGCCCACAACGTGACGAAGCGGCGCTGGCTCGTCAATCTCGTATCGATACGCGGCCTGGTCAAGGGTAAGGTGCAGCGGATGCGGGTCTGCACGCGCTGTCTGAAAGCCGGCAAGGTCGTCAAGGTCGTCTGAGCGTGAGCGCCGTCAAAATGCGGCGGGGGGTGTCGCCACCCCCCGCCGTAACCATACAGTAAGCAGAATGAGTCCCGGTGGGAGGCCGCCACCCCCCACCGCACGACAACAGCGTTACTTCTTCTTCTTCTTGGCCGCCTTCTTCTTCTTCGCCATGAGGTCGTCACCTCCTTTCCTGAGGATTGACATCGTGCGGCGCGCTACTTCCGCTTACCCTTCTTGGTGGCCTTCTTCTTCTTGCCACCCTTCTTGACCGCCTTCTTGCGCTTCGGCATATCGGGTCTCACCTCCCTCCGGTCGAGGATTCAGTAGCCCATCGCTTCGCGCCTGAGGTGGGCGGCCTGGTCCCGGCCCCTGCGCTCGTAGTGATAGAGATCGGCATAGAGCTGCGGCAGACAGACGACGGGCAGCCCGCCCTTCGCGATCGGTGAATAGAACACGCCCTGGTCGTACGGGGCGAGCAGGTAGACGTTGCCTTCGCCCTCACCGGGCCTCAGCCCGAGCGCCCGCGCCACCGGCTCCGGGTCGCCCTCCAGGTAGCAGTGGATAGCGGGGAAGCGCACGTTGGGGGCGACCAGTGCCGCTCCGGAGTGGAGGGTGAAGGCGTAGCGCCGCCGGGCCTCGTGCGCGGCGCGTGCGAGCTCGGCCACCAGCCCTCGCGTGATGCGCTCGGGAGAGAAGTACGCCTGGACGTCGTTCAGGCGATAGGAGTAGGCCTCCATCCACGCGTCGAGCAGCTCACCCGGCCGGGTGAGCTGGATGCGCTGCTGCCCGTTCCGCTCCACCCAGGACAGCTCCTCGAGCCGCTTCACCACGTTGTGGGCATGTCCCAGGCTCACCTCGGCCGCCTTCGCCAGCTCCTCGAGGCGCCAGGCGTGCTGCGGATCTACCAGGATGACCCTCACGACCCGGGTCGCGCGGGGCGCGAACAGGGATTTCAGGGGGCGCGTGGAGGGGCGGAGGTTGGGCTTGCCCTCTTTCTCGATGAGCACGTGCTCGAAGCTCAGGTAGCAATTGCCCGACAGATCGAGATAGCCCAGCCCGCTCCGCTTCAGAAGCGCTGCGCTCTGGGGGCTTATGTAGGGAGATACCGCGACGGGATAGACCTCGGCCATCTCCCGGCGGATATCGGAAAGTCTGGTAATGGCCTCGCGGATCTGCCGAGGCTGACCGAGGGAACTCACACCGATCGCGAGCGCGTGTGGCTTGTCGCCCATCTTGAATTTGATCAATAGATCAGCGGTTTGGCCGCCAATCTTTACGTCGGCAGCCTGTTCCCACCCGCTGGCTTTCGACATGAGCTCTCGCAACCGCTGCGCCGCCAGCGTCCTGATATCGTCTGCTTTCGCCATCCCTTCACTTTCAGTTTCACTTGTTCCTTCATTTTCAGCGTCTGCTGAAAACATATGAACAAATGAAAATACTGTCAAGCATAAAAACTCACTGGCGCGTCGACCGGAAGGAACTAGAACAGCGGGGCACTGTTCGAGTCAGGGCCGCCGATGGATCAGTCGTCGTGCTCGATCCCGTCCATCGTCTCGTCGTCCAGCCCGAAGTAGTGGCCCACCTCGTGGGTGACGACGTCGCGGACGAGGTCCTCCATCTCCTCGCGGTCCGCGCAATCCTCCTCGATGGGCCCCTGATAGATATGAATCGTGTCGGGCAGGACGTTGCCGTACGACGAGTCGCGGCGCGTGATGTCGACGCCCCGGTAGAGCCCGTAGAGTGTGTCGGGCGGCTCGATACCCATCTCCTCGAGGGTCTCCTCGTCGGCCCAGTCCTCGACCACCACCGCGATGTTCGCGAGCTTCTCTCGGAAGGCCCGCGGCAGCTTCCGCAGCGCGGTGTCGACCAGGGCCTCGAACTCTCGACGGGTCATGCTGATCGGGGGACCGGGCTCAGCGCGGGCCCGGCACGGCTCCGGACACGCGGCGATCGCGGCGCCGCGGCTAGACGCCGCGAACCCGCTCGACGTTGGCGATGTCCTTGACTTCGCGGATGGCCTGCATGATGTCCTGGAGCTGCCGGAGGTCGTCCACCTCGACCACGAAGTGGTTCAGCCCCTTGCGGTCCTCGGTCACCGTGATCTCGGCCTTGATGATGTTGCCTTGACGGGACGAGATGGCACTGGTGATCTCGGCCAGAAGCCCGGGACGGTCGCGACCGATGTAGACCGCGATGCGCACGGGACGCTTGGTCGACTCGCCCGCCTCCCACTCGACCGCGACCAGCCGCTCGCGGTCGAGCACGTTCTTGGCCACCGTCAGACAGTCGCGCGCGTGAACGGTGAGGCCCCGGCCTCGGGTGATGAAGCCCACGATGCCGTCGCCGGGCACCGGCGCACAGCACTTGGCGAAGCGCACGAGCAGATCGTCCACACCGCTGATCCGGACCGCGGGGCCCTCGGCCGTCCTCCGGGCCGTTTTCACGGTCTTGGCCTCGGCCACCGCCTCGGTGTCGTGCACCGCGGCCGGGGCCAGCTTGCCGAGGACCTGCTGGATCGAGGTCTTGCCGTATCCGATCGAGGCGAGCAGGTCGTCGGCCGAGGGGAAGCCGAGCTCACCGACGAGCTTCTTCATCTCGTCGGAGACGAGCAGGGTCGCGGGCGAGAGCCGATATTTCTTGGCCTCGCGCTCGAAGAGCTCCCGGCCGAGGGCCAGCGAGCGCGCCCGCTCCTCCACCTTCAGCCACTGGTTGATCTTGGCGCGCGCCCGGTTCGACTTGACGATCTTGAGCCAGTCCCGGCTCGGGTGCTGGGTCGGCGACGTGACGATCTCGAGGATGTCGCCCTGCCGAAGCGTGTAGCGGAGGGGCACCAGCTTGCCGTTCACCTTCGCGCCCACGCAGTGATGGCCGACGTCGGTGTGGACGGCGTAGGCGAAGTCCACCGGGGTCGCGCCCTCGGGCAGGGCCTTCACATCGCCGCGGGGAGTGAAGACGTAGACCTCGTCCGGGAACAGGTCGAGCCGCACGCTGTCGAGGAACTCCTTGGGGTCGCTCGTCTCCTTCTGCGACTCGAGGAGCTGGCGCAGCCACGTGAAGGCGTCGTCGAACTTGTCGCGGTCGCTCCGCTTCTCCTTGTAGAGCCAGTGGGCCGCGATGCCTTCCTCGGCGATGCGGTGCATCTCGTAGGTCCGGATCTGGATCTCGACCGGGTCGCCCCTGGGTCCGATGACCGTCGTGTGCAACGACTGGTACATGTTGACCTTGGGCATCGCGATGAAGTCCTTGAAGCGACCCGGCACCGGCTTCCACAGGGAGTGCACCACGCCCAGCGCCCCGTAGCAGTCGCGCACCGTGTTGGTCAGCACGCGGACCGCGGTCAGGTCGTAGATCTCGTCGAACTCCCGCCCGCCCTCGTGCATCTTCTTCCAGATCGAGTAGAAGTGCTTCGGGCGGCCCGCGATCTTGGACCCGATGCCCACCTCGCCCAGCTTCTCGTGCAGCAGGGCGATCAGGTGGTTGATCTCGGCCTCGCGCTCGAGCCGCCGCTTGGCCACGCGCCGCATCAGCTCCTGGTAGTCCTCGGGATGCAGCACCCGGAGGGCCAGATCCTCCAGCTCGGCCTTGACCTTGGCCATGCCCAAGCGGTGGGCCAGCGGGGCGTAGATGTCCAGGGTCTCCTGGGCGATCTTCCGTGCCTTGTCGGTGGGCAGGTACTGGAGCGTCCGCATGTTGTGGAGCCGGTCGGCCAGCTTGATCATCAGCACGCGGAGGTCGCGCGCCATGGCGACCAGCATCTTGCGGAAGTTCTCGGCCTGTCGCTCTTCTCGGGAGGAGAAGGCTAGCTTACCGATCTTGGTCACCCCATCCACCAGGTCGGCGATCTCGGCCCCGAACTCGCGCTGGAGGTCGCCCTTGGTGGCCTTGGTGTCCTCCAGGACGTCGTGGAGCAGACCGGCCGTGACGGTCGTCACGTCCATCTTGAAGTTGACCAGGAGGCCGGCGACCTCCAGGGGATGCGACAGGTAGGGCTCGCCCGAGGCGCGCTGCTGACCCTGGTGGGATTGCTCCGAGAACCGGTAGGCGCGCTCCAGGAGGCCCAGGTCAGCGGCAGGCTGATACTTGGGAATCTCCTCGATCAGCGTCTGCAGTTGGGTCAACCTCGATCCTCCTCGGGCTGACCTCGAATTCTGCCACTAAAATCAGGCTTTTGCTACGACTTTCTTCCTCTTGACCAACCAGCGCTCGCGCCAGCCTTGCCAGTCGACGATGAGCGAGCCAGCGATGTAGACGGTCGAGAAGGTGCCGGTGACCACCCCGATGGTGAGAACGAAGGCCATATCTTCCAGCACCTTGCCACCGAAGACGTAGAGTACCGCGGTCGTGAAGAAGACCGTCAGGGCCGTGAGCACTGTCCTGGACAGGGTCTGGTTGATCGCGTTGTTGATCTGAGTCGCGAAAGACTCACTCTTGCGACGCGACCCCTTGGTCCGGTTCTCCCGCACCCGGTCGTAAGCCACGATGGTGTCGTTGACGGAGTAGCCGATGATCGTGAGCAGGGCGGCCAGGATGGGTAGCGACATCTCCCGGTTGGTGAGCGACATGGCCGACAGGCAGATCAGGACGTCGTGGATGATGGCGGCCACCGAGGCCATGCCCCCCATCATGTCGAAGCGGATCGCGACATAGGCCAGGATGCCGGCCATGCTCCAGAGCACGGCATAGATCGCCTGGATCTGCAGATCCCGCCCGACCTGGGGTCCGACGAACTCCACCCGTCGGACCTCCGGGGTGCCCAGCTCGGGCTCCCTGGCGAGGGCGGCCAGGGCCTGCTTGGTCACTTCCTCGTTCGAGACGTCGCCCAGGGGCAGCCGCAGCAGGTACTCGCGGGTGTCGCCGAACTCCTGGATCACGCTCTCCCCCATCTTCACGGTCTCGAGCGCGCGCCGGATCCGATCCACCGGCACCGGCTTCTCGAAGCGCACCTGGATGAGGGTGCCGCCGGAGAAGTCGATCCCGTAGCGGAGCCCTCCCTTGGCCACCATCGAGCCGAAGCCGGCCAAGATGAACAGGACCGAGATGATGTAGGCCCACTTCCGGCGTCCGATGAAGTCGAAGTTCGGATTCTTGAAGAGCTCGAACGTGGCCATCAGATCGACAGGGACTCGCGCTTGTGCCGACCCATGTAGATCAGGTCGAAGAGCAGGCGCGTGAAGAAGACCGCGGTGAAGAGGCTGGCCGCGATGCCGATCATCAGGGTGACCGCGAAGCCCTTGACCGGCCCCGTCCCGAACTGGAAGAGGATGAGGCCCGACACCAGCACGGTGACGTGGGTGTCGATGACCGTCTTGAACGCGCGGGAGAAGCCGGCGTCGATGGCCCCCCGCACCGTCTTGCCGGCCCGGAGCTCCTCCCGGATGCGCTCGAAGATCAGGATGTTGGTGTCGACCGCCATGCCGATGGTGAGCGCGATGCCCGCGATACCCGGCAGCGTGAGGGTCGCGTGGAAGCCGGCCATGGTCGCGAGAAGGAGCAGCAGGTTCAGCCCGAGCGCCACGTCGGCGATGAAGCCGGACAGACGGTAGTAGACGAGCATGAACAGGAACACGAGCGCGGTGGAGGCGAGGATGGCGATGATACCCTGGCGGATCGAATCCGCGCCGAGCGACGGCCCCACCGTCCGCTCCTCGAGCACCTGGACCGGGGCGGGCAGGGCGCCCGCCCGCAGCACGATCGCGAGGTCGGTGGCCTCGTCGGTGGTGAAGCCGCCCGTGATCTGGGCTCGGCCCGAGGGGATGCGCTCGCGGATCTGCGGCGCCGAGTGGATGTTGCCGTCGAGCACGATGGCGAGGCGCCGGCCCACGTTGGAGTCGGTCAGATCCGAGAAGGCCCGGGCGCCGTTCGCGTTGAAGTCCACCGACACGTACGGCTCGCTCGTGTTCTGGTCGATGGAGACGCGCGCCCCGGAGACGTCACGGCCGGTGATGTAGGCCTTCTTCTGGACCAGGAACGGGACCTTGCGCTCGGCCTTCGTCTCCTTGTCCACCCGGCGCTGGTAGAGGACCTCGTCGCCGTCGGGCACGCCGGTGCGCAGCGCGGTCTCGGGATCGGTGCGCTCGTCGACCAGCTTGAACTCGAGAAGCGCGGTCTTGCCGATGAGAGCCTTCGCCCGCGCCGGATCCTGCACGCCCGGCAGCTGCACCAGGATGCGGTTGTCGCCCTGCTGCTGGATGGAGGCCTCCGACACCCCGAACTGGTCGACGCGGTTCCGGATGGTCTCGAGCCCCTGCCGCACCGCGAGCGTCCGGATCTCGGTGGCCTCGCGCGGCTTGAGCGTCAGCACGATGCGGTCGGCGGCCTGGTCGGCCTCCTTGCGGTCGAAGGCGGGCAGCACCTCGCTCACCGTCTGCAGGGCCGAGTCCCAGCCCTGAGGCGACGCGAGCTGGATCACGAGCTCGCTGGTTCCGCGGCGCTCGGTCTTCGAGACGGTGACGCCCTTCTTCTGCAGCTCGGCCCGCACGGTGTCCCCCGCACGCTCCACGTGAGCCTCGAGGGCCCGGTCCACGTCGACGCCGAGAACCAGATGGATGCCGCCCTGGAGGTCGAGCCCGAGATTGATGGACTTGGCGGGCGGGTGCAGGTACCAGAGTGACGCCGCCACGACAAGCGCGACGATGCCGATGCGGAGGCCGAGGTTGCGGGACATCTTAGGCCGCGGACTCCTTGTCACCCTGGGCCGGCACGATGCGCGCCACCGCCGAGCGCTCGAACTCGAGCTTGACCTGGTCGGCCACCTTCAGCGTGACGGTCTGCTCGGATAGCCCCACCACCGTGCCGAAGAGTCCGCTGGACGTCACTACCCGGTCGCCCTTCTTCACCGCGGAGAGGAGCGCCTCGCGCTCCTTCCGCTGCTTCTGCTGGGGCCGGATGATCAGGAAGTACATGATCGCGAACATGCCGATCATCAGCGGCAGGACGGACATGATACCGCCGCCACCGTTGGCGCCACCGGCAGGCCCCGGCGCCATCGCGTATGCGAGATCCACCATGAAGGTCACGCCTCCGAGTCTGCGGGAGTGTCGTCGGCCGAGCCGCGCAGGGATTCTACCCCATAACGGTCCAGAAACCGAGACCGGAACGGCGAGAAATCCCCCCGAGCGACGGCCTCCCGCATCTGCCGCATCAGCCCCAGGTAGAAGGTCAGGTTGTGGAGCGTCAGGAGACGGTAGGCCAAGAGCTCGCGCGCGGCGAACAGATGCCGGACATAGGCGCGGGAGAAGCGCCGACACGCCTCGCACGGGCACTCCGGGTCGATCGGGGCGGGATCGCGGATGAACCGGGCGTTGCCGATGTTGATCGGCCCGTCCGGCGTGAACGCCTGGCCGTTGCGCGCGTTGCGCGTGGGCATCACGCAATCGAAGAGGTCCACGCCGCGCGCCACCGCCTCCACCAGATCGGTGGGCTTGCCCACGCCCATCAGGTAGCGCGGCCGGTCCGCCGGCAGCCGGCTGGTCACCAGCTCGGTGATGTCGTACATGACCGGCTTCGGCTCGCCCACCGCGAGCCCGCCGATGGAGTGGCCCGGCAGGTCGAGGGCCCCCACCGCGTCGACCGCGCGGCGGCGCAGGGCCTCGTAGGCGCCGCCCTGGACGATGCCGAAGAGCGCGCCGGGCGCGCCGGCGGCCCGATGCGCCGCGACGGCCCGGGCGAGCCAGCGCTGGGTCAGCGCGAGCGAGCGCTCGGTCTCCGCGATGGTGGCCGGATGCGCCAGACACTCGTCGAGCGGGTGGAGCACGTCGACGCCGAGGGCGTGCTGGACAGCGACGCACGATTCGGGCGAGAGCGTGCGCAGCGTGCCATCCACGTGGGAACGGAACTCGACACCGTCCTCGCCGATGCGCCGCAGCTTCGACAGGCTGAAAACCTGGAACCCGCCCGAGTCGGTCAGGATCGGTCCGTCCCAGCCCATGAACCGGTGCAGCCCACCCAGCTCGCGGATCAGCTCGTGCCCGGGACGCAGCATCAGGTGGTAGGTATTGGCGAGGACGATCTGAGCGCCCGCCGCCACGAGATCGGCCGGCGCGAGGCTCTTGACCGAACCCTGGGTGGCGACCGGCATGAACGCGGGCGTGTCGACCGCGCCGTGGCCGGTGACCATGCGGCCGAGGCGCGCGCGGCCATCGGACTTCAGGAGCTCGAACCCGAAGCCGCCCATCTCAGGCGATCAGCATCGCGTCGCCGTACGAGTAGAAGCGGTAACGGGCTTCGACCGCGTGGCGGTAGGCGCCCAGGATGACCTCGCGTCCGGCGAGCGCCGACACCAGGACCAGCAGGCTCGAGCGCGGGAGATGGAAGTTGGTGATCAGCGCGTCCACGATCCGGAACCGATGCCCGGGCCGGATGAACAGGTCGGCGTCGCCGCGGCCCGGCCGCACTCCACCGTCGGCGGCGGCCCACTCGAGCGCCCGCGTGGTGGTGGTGCCCACCGCGATCACGCGGCGACGCTCGCGCCTGGCCTCGTCGATCGCGCGTGCGGTGGCGTCGGGAATCTCGATCGGCTCCGGCTCCAGGTGGTGCTCCTCGAGCCGCTCCCCTCGAAGGGGACGGAACGTGCCGGGCCCCACGTGGAGGGTCAGGTAGTGGACCGCGACGCCGCGGTGCTCGAGGCGCGCGAGCAGCTCCGGGGTGAAGTGCAGGCCCGCGGTCGGGGCCGCCACGGAGCCGTCCTCGCGCGCGTAGACCGTCTGGTAGCGCTCGCGATCCTCGGGCTTGGGCGCGTCGTGGCGGGCGATATAGGGCGGCAGCGGCGGCAGCCCGTGCCGCTCCAGCAGCTCGCGCAGGGGCCACGGTCCATCGACCTCGACGACCCGCGCTCCCTCGCGGCCCTCTCCCACCACGTGCGCGTGCGCTGCGCCCGACGCCACCTCGATCCGCGCCCCGACCCGACACCGCCGGCCCGGCCGCACCATCGCCTCCCACCGCTCGCCGCCGACCGGTCGCAGGAACAGCAGCTCCACCGGGCGCCCACCGTCGCTCACGCCGAGCAGGCGGGCCGGAATCACGCGGCTCCGGTTGGCTACCAGGCAGTCGCCCGGCCGCAGCAGCTCCACCAGGTCGGAGAACCCACGATCCTCGAGCGCGCCGGTCGCCCGATCCAACACGAGCAGCCGCGATGCATCCCGCGGCTCCGCCGGCTCCTGCGCAATCAGCTCCGCCGGGAGCTCATAGTCGAATAGCGCAACGTCCATAGCCAGTGAAGTGTAGCCCGCGCGCGGGTCACGAACCATACAGGGCCACCCGGGCCGGGGCGGGGCGGCGGCGCACCCTCGCCGGGACCGTGTCTTCTGCGTGTCGTCGAAGGCACAAACGTCCCATCTCGTGACTCGATCGAGACGCCGCATCGGGTAGCGAGTCAGAGGCTAGCCGATGCACGAGTCGGGCAACACGCGATGCCCGCTGCGGAGGAACTGCCCCATTTGCGGTGCCGGCGCCCCAGGCACCGCAGCGTCTTGCCGCCGGCTCTGCCGCGCGATCGGAAGCGGGTCAAGCACTTTCCGAGGCGAGCGGGGATGGCTCGGCCTATGCACTAGATACCGACGTGAGCCGCATCTGGCCGCGCTACGACTTGCCCAGGAAGCTTGCGGTCTTGGCCGAGCTGGCCCTCGACGTGCGCTGGACGTGGAGCCACGCCAGCGACACGCTCTGGCGCATGGTGGACGCCGATGCCTGGGAGCGGACCCGAAATCCCTGGACGATCCTGCAGGATGTCCCGCGCGCTCGGCTCGCCGCCCTCGCGGCGGATCCCGCCTTCATGGAGGAGCTCGCTCGGATCCTCGAGGCCCGCCTGCGCTACCGGAGCGAGCCAAGCTGGTACGGCCAGACCCAGCCCCGGTCCGCCCCCAAGCGCGTCGCGTACTTCAGCATGGAGTTCGGCCTCGGTGAGGCCCTGCCCCTCTACGCAGGCGGCCTAGGAATCCTGGCCGGCGACTATCTCAAGACGGCCAGCGACCTCGGCGTGCCCGCGGTGGGCGTGGGCTTGCTGTACCAGGTGGGCTACTTCCGCCAGATGCTGGATGCAGAGGGACGGCAGCAGGCCATGTACCCCTACAATGACCCGGCGAGCCTGCCCATCGAGCCGGTGCAGGCGCGCTCCGGCGGCCGGCTGCACGTGCCCCTGCCCCTACCCGGGCGCATCATCCAGCTGCGCATATGGAGAGCCCTGGTCGGTCGCACGGCTCTCTACCTGCTCGACAGCAACGACCCGCTCAACAGCCCGGCGGATCGGGGCATCACCGGGGAGCTCTACGGCGGGGGTACCGAGGTCCGCTTGATGCAGGAAGTCGTCCTCGGTATCGGCGGCTGGCGCGCACTCGAGGCCATGGGCCTCGAGGTAGACGTCTGCCACCTGAACGAGGGGCATGCTGCCTTTGCGGTCCTGGAGCGGGCGCGCGCCTTCTTGCAGCAGCACCGGACCTCCTTCTGGGAGGCGCTGTGGGCTACGCGCGCGGGCAATGTCTTCACGACTCACACGCCGGTCGCGGCGGGCTTCGACGCCTACCCGAGGGGCCTCATCGACAAGTACTTCCCCCACTTCGGGAGCTATGTGGCCGGACTGGGCCTCTCGAGAGAGGCGATGCTCGGGCTCGGGCGGCGCGACCCGGCCGACCCCGGCGAGCCGTTCAACATGGCCTATCTCGCGATGCGCGGCTCGGCGACCGCCAACGGGGTGAGCCGCCTGCACGGAGCGGTGAGCCGGCGGATCTTCGCGCCGCTCTATCCACGCTGGCCTGAAGACGAGGTCCCGGTGGGACACGTGACCAATGGCGTGCACGTGCCGAGCTGGGACTCGCGGTGGGCCGACACGTTGTGGACCGAGGCGTGTGGCAAGACGCGCTGGCGCGGCGCGATGGAGCCGCTCACGGCCGCCATCCAGTGTGTCAGCGACGAGGTCCTGTGGGAGCTCCGCGGCAAGGAGCGCGCTGACCTCGTCCGCTACGCGCGCGAGCGGCTCGCCTGGCAGCTCGGGCAACGTGGCTCGGCTCCCGAGACCATTGCCGAGGCCGCCCACGTGCTCGATCCCGACGCGCTCACGCTCGGCTTCGCGCGCCGCTTTGCCGGCTACAAGCGGCCCAACCTGCTGCTCTCCGATCCCGGGCGGCTCGAGCGCCTGCTCGGGTCCGCCGAGCGGCCGGTGCAGATCATCGTGGCGGGCAAGGCGCATCCCGACGACGAGGAGGGCAAGCGTCTCGTCCAGGCGTGGGCCGAGTTCGTCCGCCGGGCCCCGGTCCGTCGCCGCGCCATCTTCCTCGAGGACTACGATATGTCCCTGGCCCAGGAGCTGGTGCAGGGCGTGGACGTCTGGATCAACACCCCGCGCCGGCCCTGGGAGGCCTGCGGCACCAGTGGGATGAAGCTCCTGGTCAATGGCGGGCTGAACCTCTCTTCGCTGGACGGCTGGTGGGCCGAGGCTCACCGTTCCGGCGTGGGCTGGGCGCTGGGCGACGCCCAGGAACACGAGGGGTCTACCCGTGATGGCGCAGAGGCCGAGGAACTCTACCGGCTGCTCGAGGACGAGATCGTCCCGGCCTTCTTCGCACGGGACGCCCAGGGCGTCCCGCGCGCGTGGGTCGCGCGGATCCGGGCCAGCATGTCCCTGCTCGCCCCCGAGTTCAGCAGCAACCGGATGATGCGGGACTACGTCGAGCGCTGCTACCTACCCGCGGCGGCCGCCTTCCGCCGCCGCAGCTCCGGCCGGGCCAAGCTGGCGCGCGAGCTGGAGGCGTGGTGGCGATCGATCGAAGTTCACTGGAAGGAGGTGCACGTCGGGAGAGTGACGGCCGAGCCGCACGGCGGTTGGTGGGCCTTCGCCGCCGAGGTCCACCTGGGCTCGCTCCCGGCAGCGACGATCGAGGTGGAACTGTATGCGGATGCCGTGGACGGCTCACCGGCGGTGCGCGAGGTGATGAAGCCGGACACCGCCGCGCCGGACCCGAGCGGCGCCTCGATCTACCGGGCGAGCGTCCCCTCGACGCGGCCACCCTGGCACTTCACCCCGCGCATCGTCCCGTACCATCCCGAAGCCCGTGTCCCGATCGAGGCCCCCCTGATCGTCTGGCCGCGGTGAATCTCGGCCCTGCCGAGCTTCGCTACGAGCGGAGTGGGCTCAGCCGATCCTAGAGCCCGGAGCCACGTCCAGGTCTGGGCGCAATAGAACCACTTCGCCCGCGTCGTCGTACGCCCCGAGCACGAGCACCTCGGACACGAACGGCCCGATCCGCTTGGGCGGGAAGTTGACCACCGCGATCACGCGCCGGCCGACCAGCGCGCCAGGCGCGTAGTGGTGCGTGATCTGCGCGCTCGACCGCTTGACGCCGAGCGGCCCGAAGTCGATCTCGAGCTTCAGGGCGGGGCGGCGCGCCTCGGGAAAGTCCTGGGCGGCCACGACCACGCCGACGCGCATGTCGACGCGCTCGAAGTCCTCCCAGGAGATGGTCACGCCGGGCGAGGGCTCAGCGGAGGCCGGACGAGGCCGGCAGCACGGAGAGCGTGGCCCCGGGGTAGTAGTAGGCCACGATCTGCTGGGCGCGGTAGCCCTGCTCGGCCATGGTCTTCGCGCTCCACTGATCGAGGCCGACCCCGTGACCGTAGCCGCGGCCGACGAAGCGGACCACCGGGCCTGCCACCGACACCGCGAACAGCGTGCTCTTCAGGGTGTCGTAGCCGACCAGGCGTCGCAGGTCGTTCCCCCGGAGCGTCACCGTGCCAGTGGTTCCGCGGACCGCGATCCGCGCGACCCGCAGCGACACGCTGCGCTCGAGCACGTCGAGGGCCACCACGCGCCCCACCGAGATGCCGCCGCGCAGCAGGGCGGCCGACAGCTCGGATGCCGGCAGATCGAGCCGCCAGCGATGGTGGGGCGACGCCGAGGGAAACTCCACCCGCACCGGCTTCAGCGCGGGCATGTTGGTCGCCGCAAAGACCACGCGCGGATCCTCGGTGTAGCCGCCGCTGTCCGTGTGATAGAAGGCGGGGAACAGCTCGCCGTTCCACAGGAGCACCTGGCCCGCGGTCTCCCTGACCGCCGTCCACACCACCGAGTCGGGCGCCACGCGGCCGACGTACTGCTGGTTGAGCGTGGAGGCCACCAGGTGGTAGGACTTCTCGGCGTTGAGCCGGCGGTGATACGCCGCGTAGGTCCGGGCCACGATGGCCTGGGCCTTCAGCATCTCGAGCGGCATCTTGTCCCCTGCCTCGGCTTTGACCGCGCCGGCCAGGTAGTCCTCGAGCGGCAGCTCATTGATCACGACAATGCCGTCGGCCGCGCGCACCATCTCGAGCGCGCCCGGATACTCGCGGCCGTTCAGGCGGAGGAGCCCGGTATCGGCGGGAGCCAGGCGCAGCCCGTCCACACGGCGGCCGCCGCTCACCTCGATGCGGCCGTCCTTCAGCGAGGCGCGCAGCCAGGTGGGCGACTCGCTGACCACCACCCGCCCGTTCAGGTCGCTCACCATCATCGGGCCGCCGCCCACCTCGACGGTGCGGAGGCCGTCCGCGATGGCCACCCGGATGTCACCGGAGGCGAGGGCGGGAGCCGCCCACCCCAGCAGGGCGAGGATGAGGAGCGCGCGGCCCGTGCGGGTCAGCGCCGGCCGAAGAGCGAGAAGAGCAGCGTGAGCACGATCGAGACCACGAGGCAGGTGGCGAGGGGGAAGTAGAAGGACCAGCTCCCGCGCTGGATGTGGATGTCCCCCGGCAGCCGTCCGAGCCATGGCACCTTTCCCGACAGATTTCCCGCGACGAGCAGGACCAGTCCCAGGAGTACCATCAGCGCCCCGAATCCCAGAAGCATTTTCCCCAGATCGCGCATCGACGGCCCCGGCTAGAGCGGCAGCTGGCCTTGCCCGCCGGGCGACGAGGGAACCGCGTGGCCGAGATGCGCGTAGGCGGCGGGGGTCGCCTTGCGACCGTTCGGGCTGCGGACGACGTAGCCGATCTTGAGCAGGAATGGCTCCACCACCTCGGCGAGTGTCTCCGCCTCGTCGTTGATGGTCGCCGCGATCGCCTCCAGCCCCACCGGTCCGCCGTGGTACTGCTCGATGATCGCGGTGAGGAACCGGCGATCGAGCCGGTCGAGGCCCGCCGCGTCGACGCCCTCCTGATCGAGGGCGCGCTCGGCCAGCGCGGGAGTGACGGTGCCGTCGGCCTTGACCTGCGCGTAGTCGCGCACCCGCCGCAGGAGACGGTTGGCGATGCGCGGGGTGCCGCGTGCCCGCTGGGCGATCGTTTCCGCCCCGCCCGCAACCAACGGTGCGCCCAGGATCGACGCGGACCGACGGATGATCGCGGAGAGCTCCTCGCCGGAGTAGAAGTCGAGGTGATGGAAGATCCCGAAGCGCTCGCGCAGCGGCGAGGACAGCATGCCGGGCCGCGTGGTCGCCCCGACGAGCGTGAACGGGCGAAGCGGGATGCGGATGGTGCGGGCGTTGAGGCCCTTGTCCATCACGAAGTTGACCGAGAAGTCCTCCATCGCCGGATACAGCAGCTCCTCGACCACCCGCGGGAGCCGGTGGATCTCGTCGATGAAGAGCACGTCGCGCTCGGCCAGATTCGTGAGAATGCCCATCAGGTCCGCGCCCCGCTCCAGCGAGGGCCCCGCGGTGGTGACGATGTTCGCACCCATCTCGTTGGCCATGATGGTCGCGAGCGTGGTCTTCCCGAGCCCGGGCGGGCCGGAGAGCAGGACGTGGTCGAGCGGCTCGTTCCGCCGGCGGGCCGCCTCGACAGACACCCGCAGGCTCTCGACCGCCGCGCGCTGGCCCACGTACTCCTCCAGGCGCTGCGGCCGGAGCTGGCGCTCGACCTGCGTCTCGTCCGGCAGGGCGACGCGGCTCATGACGCGGGCCTCGTCGGTCATGTCCGCGCCCGCGCTAGCCCTTGCGTCCGCCACGATAGATCTCGTCGAGGAGCTCCTCGGGAGTGGTGGCCCCCGGCCGGCGCCCGAGCGCGGCGGTGATGATCGGGGCCGCCTCGCTCGGCCGGTAGCCGAGCTGCTTGACCAGGATCTCGAACACCATGCCGCGAAGCCCTTCCTCGTCGGGCGCGGCGGCCGCGGCCGGCTCCGGACTCGCCGCTTCCGGCCGGGCGAGCGCGAATTTCGCCACCTTGGCCTGCAGCTGGGCGACGATGTTCTTGGCCTTCTGCGGCCCGATGCCGGGCAGGCGCCGCAGATAGCCCTCGTCCTGCCGCGCGATCGCGGCCGCGATCTCCGCCACCGGGGCGGCCAGGGAGCGCGCCGCGACCAGCGGCCCCACGTCCTTGACCGTGATCAGCTTCTCGAAGAACTCGCGATCGAGCTCGGAGGTGAAGCCGATCAGCACCGGCCGCGGCTGGTTCTGGGTCGCGTGGTAGTGGATCTCGAGGGCCACCTCGTCGGCCGCATCCCCGTCGGCGGCCTTGCGGTGCACCAGCTCCTGCTGCGTCACCGGCGGCACGAAGACCTCGTAGCCGACGCCGCCCGCCTCGACGACGACACGGTCCTCGAGCTTGCGCCGCAGCCGCCCGCGCAGCGAAGCGATCACGGTTGAGGGGCAGCACCCCGCGCGAATGACACGCGTGGGGGGGAGTGCGGGGGCCATTTCTGGGCCCCCGCAGATGAAGGCACTCGCCCGGTGACGCGGGACATCCCGGTCGCGGCGAGGCCCAGTGCGTCGGCCACGTGCGAGGGGCGCGGCAGATCCTTGAGACCGAGCAGGCTCTGCACCGCGCGCTGCATCTGGGCCTTGCCGGCGGCGCCGTTGCCGGTCATGGCGCGCTTGACCTCGGCGGGGGCCAGCGCGAGCACGCCGACGCCCAGCTGGCGGGCGGCCAGGTAGATCACCCCGCGGGCGTGGCCCATGAGGATCGCGGTGCGCGGGAACTTGTACTCGGTGTACAGGTCCTCGACCACGAGCAGCTGGGGCCCCTCGATCTCGATGATCCGGTAAATCGCACGGTGCAGGGCGTTGAGCCGGGCCTCGAGCGGCTGGCCGGCGGTGGTGCTGATGACGCCGGCGTCGCGAACGGCGACACCACCGACGCCCGCTTCCAGCACGCCGAACCCGGTGGCGATGAGCCCCGGGTCGACGCCCATGACGCGCAGCGCGCTAGGCCGCGGTGATGGCGTCGATGACCTCGTCCGCGATGTCGTAGTTGGAGTAAACGGACTGGACGTCGTCTTGCTCCTCGAGGGCCTCGATCAGCCGCAGCACCGCGGCGGCCTCCTTGCCCTCCACCTTCACCGTGGACTGCGGCACCATGTCGACCCGCGCCTCGAGCACCGGCATGCCTTGCCGCTCGAGGGCCTGGCGAACCGCCTCCATTTCATCAGGATTCGTGGTGACCTCGAACACTTTTTCGATCTGCTTGACGTCGGTGGCCCCCGAGTCGAGGGCCTTCTCGAGCAGATCGTCCTCCTTCACCTTCTGGGCGTCCACCTCGATCATCCCGCGGCGGTCGAACATCCAGGCCACGCAGCCCGACGTGCCCATCCGGCCCTCGTTCTTCTCGAAGATGTGCCGGATCTCGGGGCCGGTGCGGTTCTTGTTGTCGGTGAGCGTGCGCACCATGACCGCCACCCCGCCCGCCCCGTAGCCCTCGTAGGCGATCTCCTCGTACGACTCGCCGGGCAGCTCGCCGGTGCCCTTCTGGATCGCTCGCTTGATGTTGTCGGCGGGCATGTTGGCCGCCCGCGCCGACTCCATCGCCGCCTTGAGGCGGAGATTGCCCTTGGGGTCGCCCCCGCCGTTCTTGGCCGCGACCGTGATCTCGCGCAAGATCTTCGAGAAGAGCTTCCCGCGCTGGACGTCGGTCTTGCCCTTCTTCCGCTTGATCTGCGACCACCGTGAGTGTCCAGACATGCCGGTCTCCTACGCGCTCAGAGATAGCTTCAAGGATTTGACGCGTTCCAGGCGCCGGGCCCGGCGCTCGAGGGCCAGGGCCCATCGGCGCTGCTCGGCGGGGGTCTCGGGGGAGAAGGTCGGGCACGGCTGGGGCCGCAGCGGAGCGCTCGGGTCGGCGCCGAGGTGCACGAAGGTGAGGTACGCGGTGCAGGCGTGCTTGATCTCGCCCGTCCACGGCACCTCGCTCAGCACCTTGACCCCGATCTCCAGCGACGACGTCCCCACGTGGTTCAGGCCGGCCTTGAACGTCACGACCTCGTTCGACTGGATCGGCGCGTAGAAGTCGAGCGCGTCCAGGCACGCGGTCATGACGAAGCCCCGACAGTAGCGCATCGAGAGGATGCCCCCCGCCTCGTCGATGTCGAGCAGGAGCTTGCCCGCGAACATCGTGCTGCCGAACAGGAGATCCTCCGGGAGCACCGACCGGCAGGACTCGAACTTCCAGCGGAGCTGGTCCGGGGCGTCGTCCTCCACCTCGCGCATGCGCTCGGCCCGCCGGGCGAAGCGCTCGAGCCGGCGGGCCCGTCGCTCACCCGCCCTCGCGTGGAGCGCTTTCTCCTGGAGCCCGCGCGGCACCACCGCTTGCGGCACCGGTATTGGCTTGACCTGCTCGTCCACCTTGACGAAGACGAGGTGGGACGACAGCGTGAGAGCTCGCTCACCGGTCGCCGGCTTCTCGGCATAGACCCGCACGCCGACCTCGAGGGAGCACCGCCCCACGTACTCCACCTGGGCCCGCAGCACTGCCACTTCGCCCACCTTCACCGGGTGCAGGAAGTCGATGTCGTCCATGGCCCCCAGGACCACGTTGCCGCGGGCCACCCGGGAGGCCGCGATGGTGCCGCAGGTCGCGATCCACTGCATCATGCGACCGCCGTGGATCTGGCCCGGCGCTCCCGCGTGCTCGGGGAACACCCAGTTCACCATCTCGGTAGCCGTGTCGGAGATCGAGAGCATGGTCGGCCCTGAATGCCGCGTAAGTCTCGCATTTTTCTATCACGCCGGGCAGTCCAAGTCCAGCCGGGGGACGGGCCGGGGGCGTTGACAATCACCGGCTCGGGCCCTAGGGTTGGGGCCACGCGAGGAGCGGACAAACCCCCATCGGCGGAGGGCCACATGGAATTCGAGTACTCGAAGAAGACCAAGATGTACATGGAGCAGCTCACCGACTTCATGAACAAGCACATCGTCCCGAACGAGCAGGTCTTCGTCGACCAGCTCAACTCCGGGCCGACGCGCTGGCAGGTTCCGCCGATCATGGAGGAACTGAAGGCCAAGGCGCGCGAGCGCGGCCTCTGGAACCTGTTCCTCCCCGAGAGCGAGCGCGGCGCCGGCCTCACCAACCTCGAGTACGCCCCGCTGTGCGAGGTCATGGGTCGCTCTCCGATCGCCCCGGAGGTCTTCAACTGCTCGGCGCCCGACACCGGCAACATGGAGGTGCTGGAGCGCTACGGCACGCCCGAGCACAAGAAGCAGTGGCTGGCCCCGCTGCTCGAGGGCAAGATCCGCTCCGCCTTCGCGATGACCGAGCCGAAGGTGGCGTCGTCCGACGCGACCAACATCGAGTCGAGCATCGTGCGCGACGGCGATCAGTACGTGATCAACGGCCACAAGTGGTGGACCTCGGGGATCGGCGATCCGCGCTGCCAGGTCCTCATCTTCATGGGCAAGACCGACGCGAAGAACCCGGACAAGTACAAGCAGCAGTCGATGATCCTGGTGCCGCGGAACGCCCCCGGCATCAAGGTCGTGCGGATGCTGACCGTGTTCGGCTACGACGACGCGCCCCACGGCCACGGGGAAGTGCTGTTCGAGAACGTGCGGGTCCCCGCCTCGAACATGCTCCTCGGGGAGGGCCGCGGCTTCGAGATCGCCCAGGGCCGCCTCGGCCCCGGGCGCATCCACCACTGCATGCGCCAGATCGGCGTGGCCGAGCGCGCGATCGAGCTGATGTGCAAGCGGGCCACGAAGCGCATCGCCTTCGGCAAGCCGCTGGCCGACAACGACATCACGCTCGAGCGGATCGCGGAGTCCCGGATCGAGATCGATCAGGCGCGCCTGCTCGTGCTCCACGCCGCGTACATGATGGACACGGTGGGCAACAAGGCCGCCCGCCAGGCCATCGCCGAGATCAAGGTCGCGGTGCCGAACATCACCGGGCGGGTGGTCGAGCGCGCGATGCAGCTGCACGGCGGCGGCGGAGTGAGCCAGGAGTTCCCCCTCGCCTCGATGTGGGCGCACTCCCGGACGCTGCGCTTCGCGGACGGGCCGGACGAGGTGCATCGGCGGCAGATCGGGCGGCTCGAGCTTCGCAAGCACAGCTAGCTCGCCGGGAAGAAGCGGGCGGGGCGCGGGGCCGGCGGGGGCCGGCCCCCTCCCGCTCGGTTTCATTCTCGCGGTTGCCTCCGCGCGGGCTCCTTTGGCCCGCAGGAGCGGGAGCAGCCCGCGTCTCAGCGTCCGGGTGCGGACGTGGGAGGTAGTGAGGGGGCGGGCTGGTCGACCCAGACGCGGTCGAAGCGTGGGTTTCCGCTCGGATGCAGCCGGAGGTTGCGCACGTCGGCGCGCGCGACCCCCCAGTGCAGCCGGACGTAGAGCGGCACCCACGGCACCTCCTCGGAGAGCATGGCCTGAGCCCGGAAGTAGAGCCGCTGGCGCTCGGGACGGAAGGAAACCTGGCTCGCCCGGATCAGGAGGTCGTCCAGCGTCCGGTTGCGATAGAAGGACATGTTGGTCGCGGAGCCCTTGCTGGCGCCCTCGCTGCTGGAGAGCGGATAGAGGAGGAAATGCGGGTCGCCCGCCTCCACTCGCGCTTCGAGGAGCGCCATCTGATGCTGGCCCGTGCGCGCGAGCTGGAGCGCCGCTTCCGGGGACTCGATCTGGATCGGGACCGTGACCCCGGCCACGGCCAGCGAGTCACGGATGGCCTCGGCCACCCGCGATTGGTCCACCCGCTTGCCCCCGTCGCCGATGAGCAACCCGGCCGACGTACCGCGGAGGAAGCCGGCCTCGGCGAGCAGCTTCTTGGCGTTGGCCGGGTTGGCCTCGAGCACCGGCGGGCCGTCACGCCGGCCCCACACCCCGAGGGGCAGGAACGAGAGCAGCGGCACCCCGACCTCGCCGACCGCCGGCGCGAGCAGCGAGGGATCCAGGGCGGCCGCGACCGCCCGGCGCGCCCTCGCCTGCCTGAACGGGTCCTTCTCGGTCTCGAGCGCGAGGTAGCCGATACGCCAGCTCGGCACCGAGAGCGCTCCCGACTGCCGTGCCGGGGCAGTCGGCGGCAGGATGACGTCGACGGCCTGGGCCTCCAGCATCGCCTCCCCGCGCGCGTCCTCGCCGGTCTCGACGAAGATCAGCCGCGTGGACCTCGGGGCTCCGGCCCAGTAGGAGGGGTTTGCGTCGAGGACCACCCGCCCCTGGCTCGCCTCGGTGAGAGCGAACGGGCCGGTGCCGACCCAGCGCTGGCCGAGACTGCTCGTCAGCACGATCGAGAACGCGGGGTGAGCCAGCACCGCGGGCAGCGGCGCGTAGGGCAGAAGGAGACCGATCTGGACCGTCCGCGCGTCGACGGCTCGGATCTCCTTGACCACACCCGGTG
>Ga0335085_10002915_pt1 | contig 30777 bp, 31 predicted proteins | sample Lox_Sample_45_FD_206712 | JGI IMG/M metagenome (GOLD analysis project Ga0335085, IMG submission 206712) | Soil microbial communities from Loxahatchee National Wildlife Refuge, Florida, United States - Lox_Sample_4.5 | ecosystem: Environmental > Terrestrial > Soil > Wetlands | place: USA... | reverse complement strand
GACGCGGCCGCAGCGGAAAGCATGGAAGCGCGCGAAATCGCGATATTGGCTGAATTGGGGGTGCCGAACCCCTATCGCGACATTATGTGAGATGAAACCGGATTATTGCCCTGATGAGCGACACCGAGCCGCCAAGTACTGACGGCCAGCCCGAACATCTCGGGTCGATAGGCCGCCTGCGCCAGATGCTGCGGGTGATCTGGCGGACACGAGAAACGCGCGAAGCGATCGACGCGATGATCGCCGCGCCGAGCGATCACGACGAGGAAAGTCCGATCACGGCGCAGGAACGCGTACTGATCGGCAATGTGCTCAAGGTACACGACCGCACCGCCGCCGACATCATGGTGCCGCGGGTCGATGTTGTTGCTTTTGACATCGAGCAGCCGTTTAGCGAACTCATCAAGCTGATGATCGAAAACGAGCATTCGCGGGTTCCGGTGTATCGCGAGACGCTCGACGACGTCGTCGGGTTTGTTCACGTCAAGGATGTGCTCGCGCCTGTCGCCAACCGCCGGCCGGCGAAACTCGCTTCGATGCTGCGCAAGGTGCTGGTGGTGGCGCCATCGCTGCCAGTATTCGATCTGCTCGTGCAGATGCGGCAATCGCGCACCCATATTGCGATGGTGGTCGATGAATTTGGTGGCATCGACGGGTTGGTCACGATCGAGGATGTGATCGAGGAAATCGTCGGCGACATCGAGGACGAGCACGATGTCGATGAGACGCCGACGCAAATCGAACGCCCCGATGGCAGCATCATCGCCGATGCGCGCCTGCCGATCGAAGCCTTCGAGGAACAGCACGGCACGCCGCTGCGCCATAACGGCGACCACGAAGAGGTGGACACGTTGGGTGGGCTGGTGTTCACGCTCGCTGGACGAGTGCCTCGCCGCGGCGAGGTGATCCCACACCCTGTCGGGCTCGAGTTCGAAGTGCTCGATGCCGATCCACGGCGGATCAAGCGGTTGCGGGTACGTGGCTTGCCGATCGGCGGAACCGAAGGCAAGGGCCTTGCCAGCGCCTGAGACGACCGTCCTGCGCGCGCCGCCGGGCGCGCGGGCGACCACGCCGCTGTGCCGGATCGCGCAGGAAATGGCGGGCCTGCAAGGCTGGCGGCGGTACGGAATTGCCTTTCTGCTCGGCGCGCTGCTGGCGGCCGCCCTGCCCCCGGTCGATCTGACGCCGCTCGTCTTTGTTGTCTTCCCGCTTTACCTGTGGCTCGACGACGGCAGCCCGACGCCTCGCGCGACGGCCGTCCTTGCCTATGTCTTCGCGCTGGGCCATTTCACCGCCGGGCTTTATTGGATCGCCGCGGCGCTTTTTGTCGATATCCAGCGCTACTGGTGGGCGCTGCCCTTCGCCGTGTTGGGCGTACCCGCCGTGCTGTCGGCCGTTGTCGCGGCCTGCGTCTACGTGGCTGCCGCCCTCAAAGCCCGACTCAAATTGTCGAACGCCGCCTATGTCTGCCTGTTCGCGGTGGCCTGGAGCACGTCCGAATGGCTGCGGGGTCATCTCTTTACCGGCTTTCCGTGGAATCTCATCGGCTATGTCTGGGCCGGCGGATTTCCCGGCGCCGTCGCGATGCTGCAAAGCACCGCGGCAATCGGCATTTACGGGCTCGGCTTTCTGACGGTCTTGGCGGCCTCGTTGCTGGCGCTATTGGGCGCGGCGTCGCTTCGCCCTCTCGGAGCTTGGCGTCGCGCGATGCCAGCCGTTGCCGCCGGCGCCTTGATCTTCATCCCCGCCGCCTGCGGCGCGCTGCGCTTGCATTTGGCTCCCACCATCGAAACCGGCGTCTGGCTGCGACTGGTGCAACCGTCGATCGCCGAGGTGGCGAAATGGGACCCCGCGCAGGCCGAAGCCAATTTTCATCGCCTGATCGAACTGAGCACCGCCCGCACCAACCACCGGCTTGCCGCGGTGATCTGGCCCGAGGCGGCGGCAACATTCTTTCTCGGACGCGACGTCGTCCACCGTGACGAGATTGCCGCGGTGGCGCCGGCAGGCAGTTACGTGATTACCGGCGCGCTGCGCGGCGCCCCGGAGAACGGGCCGCTGACGCAGGTTTGGAACAGCATCGAGGTTATCGACGCGGCCTCGAAAATCGTCGCCCGCTACGACAAAGCGCATCTCGTTCCGTTTGGCGAATATATGCCGCTGCGCGATGTGCTGCCGTTCAAGAAGCTCACGCCCGGCGCCATTGATCTCAGCCCCGGCCCGGGCCCGCGGACGCTGGGCCTTCCCCGGTTGCCGTCATTCTCGCCGCTCATCTGCTACGAGGCGATCTTTCCCGGAGCGGTTGTCGACCCGCACGACCGGCCGGACTGGATCCTGAATGTCTCGAACGATGCATGGTACGGCCGCTCCGCCGGTCCGTATCAGCATTTCGCGATGGCACGGACACGCGCCGTCGAGGAAGGTTTACCCCTTGTCCGGGTCGCGAATAACGGCATCTCCGGCGTCATCGACGCAGAAGGCCGGGTGATCGCACATACCAGCCTCGATGCTATCGGCTATGCGGATATCGTGCTTCCAGCAGCCGATGGGCCGACGCCGTATTTCTATTTTGGCGACTGGATTTTCCTGTTGGCGTTGCCGATTGTCGCCGGGGCTGCGCTGTTACCGGCAGTCATGCGGCAGCGTCGCTAACCCGACCGTCATACCGTCGTAACGGTCGATTGTTGACCGCATACGAAAGTATGAACTATCAAGCTCGCCTCCTAGCAACGCGAGCGAATCTTATAATGGCGATGGCACGAGCGCCTGGACGGCCCGGTCGGCGCAAAACCGACAAACCCAACCCGATCGATGTCCATGTCGGGTCGCGCGTGCGGTTGCGACGCAACATGCTGGGCATGAGCCAGGAAAAACTCGGCGAGGCAATCGGCCTCACCTTTCAGCAGGTGCAGAAATACGAGCGCGGCGCCAATCGAATCGGCGCCAGCCGCTTGCTGGAACTGAGCGGGGTGCTGGGCGTGCCGGTCTCGTTCTTCTACGACGAAACTGATCCGGTACACGCGCCGCCTGTGCCGACTGGGTTCGAGGAAAGCCCCCAGGAAGCCTTTGATTCCGACCCGATGCGCCGGCGCGAGACGCTCGATCTGGTCGAGGCTTATTACGAAATCGAGGAACCGGCGGTGCGGCGCCGGTTTTTCGAGTTGGCTAAGGTGCTGGCCTCGACAGCCGCGGCCAACGAACCGAGCTAACGCGGCCTGAACAGCCGTTTGACAAGTTCACGCTTGACGGGCGTCATTGCAGAATCAACAAACCGTTCGCGGAGGTCGCGCTGGCGACCCCGACTGACGACGGGGGAACCCTTATCTTGAAAAAACGCGATTTCGTTTTCACCAGCGAGTCGGTGTCCGAAGGTCACCCCGACAAGATTTGCGATCGTATCTCCGATGCGATTGTCGACACCTATTTGACTGCGGAACCGCAAGCGCGCTGTGGCGTCGAGACGCTGGTCACGACCAATCTTGTGGTGCTCGCGGGCGAAACCCGCGGCCCCGCCTCGATCACGCCCGACCTGCTGATTGACGTCGCCCGCAAAGCGATCCGCGAGATTGGCTATGAACAGGACAACTTCCACTGGCAGCACGCCAAGGTGAAGTGCCACATCCACAACCAGTCGGTGGATATCGCGCAGGGCGTTGACATGTCCGGCAACAAGGACGAGGGCGCTGGCGACCAAGGTATGATGTTCGGCTACGCCTGCAACGACACGCCGAGCCTGATGCCGGCACCGATCTATTACTCGCACAAAATCCTGCGCGCGCTATCGGAGGCACGGCACGCCGGCAAGACGCCGTTGCTCGGACCCGACTCAAAGAGCCAGGTGACGCTGCGCTATGCCGATGGCAAGCCCATCGGCGTCGAAAAGCTCGTGGTCTCGATCCAGCACGCCGAGTCGATCGACGACAAGGGCGTGCGCGAGATCGTCCGCCCCTACGTGCTCGAATCATTGCCGAGTGGCTGGATGTGCGACGAGGAGAATTTTCTCGTCAATCCGACCGGACGCTTTGTAATCGGCGGCCCGGACGGAGACGCGGGCGTCACCGGCCGCAAGATTATCGTCGACACTTATGGCGGCTGGGCGCCGCATGGCGGCGGTGCGTTTTCCGGCAAGGACCCGACCAAGGTCGATCGCTCCGGCGCCTACGCTGCGCGCTACTTGGCGAAAAACGTCGTCGCCTCGGGTCTTGCCGATTGCTGCACGATCCAGGTCGCTTACGCGATCGGCGTCGCCAAGCCGCTGTCGTTTTATGTCGATACCGAATCGGACCTCGATGAGGATAAGCTCGCCCGCGTGTTGCAGGAGATGATGGATTTGTCGCCGCGCGGTATTCGCACCCATCTCGGGCTCAACAAGCCGATCTACACGCCGACCTCGTCCTATGGCCATTTTGGCCGCGACCCCGAACCGAGCGGCGCGTTCTCCTGGGAACGGACCGACCTTGCCGACGAGCTTCGCCGGGCGTTCTGAGCGGACGACCGAGCGCCACCCGGCGCAGGCCGGGCCGATGACAGGTCTGGGTTTGCACCTGGTGACTCGGCCGGAATGCCATGAGCCACGCGCTTGATAGAGAGACACCGCTTCGCCGCGAGCAATTTTACGGCCGCCGGCGCGGGCGGCCTTTGCGCACCGGGCAACGTGAGCGGCAGGCGCAGCTCTTGCCGCAGCTGTCGTTTGCGCTACCGGCGGCCGGCCCGCTCGATCCTTTCAGCCTCTTCGATTTCTCGCCTGAGCAGATTTGGCTCGAAATCGGCTTTGGCGGCGGTGAGCACCTGGCGGCACAGGCGGACCATCATCCCGAGATCGGCTTTATCAGCTGCGAGGTGTTTGAAAACGGTGTCGCCAGACTGCTCGGCGAGATCGACCATCGCGGGCTTCGCAACATCCGCATTTTTGCCGATGACGTGCGCCCGTTGCTTGCAGCGTTGGCGCCACGCTCGATCGGCCGAGTCTTTACCCTCTTTCCCGATCCCTGGCCGAAGCCACGACACCATAAGCGCCGCCTCGTCGCGCCGGCGACACTCGATCGGCTGGCCGACATCATGATCGACGGTGCCGAATTGCGGCTGGCGACCGACGATACAAGCTATCTCTCATGGATGCTCGAACAGGCGACGATCCATCCCGCCTTTTCATGGACCGCGCGGCGACCCGTCGACTGGCGCGAACGGCCCGAAGACTGGCCGGCGACCCGCTACGAGGAGAAGGCGCGTCGGGCCGGCCGCCGACCAGCGTTCCTGCGCTTCGAGCGATTGCCGCGTCGAATTGTCTAGCCCGCGCCACCCTGTCCACTGGTAATTCCTAGCGATGTATCGCTCGCGATCTCATGCCGCTTCGGCCGCAGCCGCGGCAATGATACTGGCGCTGAACAACGGCTGTACGGCGCCATCTCCCGCGCCCCTTGCTGCCGCCGCGCCCGCCCTACCCAAGCCGAAAATGGCCGACAAAGTGGTTGTGTTGAAAAGCCAGCGCGTCCTCGAACTGCTGTCCCAAGGAGAGGTTTTCGAGACTTTCCCGATCGCGCTCGGCGCACATGCCGAGGGGCCAAAGCGGCGTCTTGGCGACGGCCGCACCCCCGAGGGCCTTTATCGCATCGACGGCCGAACGACGAGAACGCGATGGTCACGCGAACTGCACATCTCCTACCCGAGCGCCCATGATCGCGCGCGAGCGGCGGCGGAACATGTCGATCCGGGTGGCGGCGTCTACATTCACGGCATGCCGCGCGATTACGGCCCGTATGATCCGCCGTTCTGGCTGCGCGACTGGACGGAGGGATGTATCGCCGTGGGCAATGCGGCGATCGTCAAAATCTGGGACGCTGTGCCCGTCGGCACGCCCGTCGATATCAAGCCATGATCTTTACCAACACCGCGACAAAGCACATGGCAATCCCCTTGCCGCTCTCAACGGTTTTGCCTATATAGGCCGCAAGATAAAGTCCCATGACCGAAGTTTGCTGAGTGGGCCGGCGGCCCACTTTTTATTTGCCCACTCGTCTAGGACAAAGGCTTGACCGGAACCGCCGACGCAATCGTGCCGATCATCGAACCTTCGCTCGAAGCGATGGGTTACCGCCTGGTGCGCGTCGCCTTTCTCGGCGCCCGCCGCGCGACGTTGCAGATCATGGCCGAACGGCTCGACGATGTGCCGATGACGGTGGACGACTGCACCGAGATCAGTCGGTCGGTTTCCGCGCTGCTTGATGTCGCCGACCCGATCGCCGGCGCCTACATGTTGGAAGTCAGCTCGCCCGGTCTCGACCGGCCGCTCACCCGGCCCGAGGATTACGACCGTTTCGCTGGTTTCGAGGCCAAAATTGAACTGAGCCGGCCGCTCGACGGCCGCAAGCGGTTTCGCGGCCGTCTGCTCGGCCGTGCCGATGACCATGTGCGGCTCGCAAGCGACGTCGGTGAAGCGCTGCTGCCCTTCACCGACATCGCCAAGGCCAAGCTGGTCATCACCGACGATTTGCTCAAAGCCCACGCCACCCCGCTTCATTGAGGCATCGGAACGCGATGGAAAGCACCCTCACCTACGCCCGCCCGGAACTCCTGCAAGTCGCTGATACCGTCGCCCGCGACAAAGGCATCGACAAGGACGAAGTCCTCGAAGCGATGGAGCAAGCAATCCAGAAGGCCGGCCGCTCGAAATACGGCCAGGAATACGACATCCGCGCCGAAATCGATAAACGCACTGGCGAAATCCGGCTGCTGCGCTTCCGCGAGGTCGTCGACGCGGTCGAGAACGAGGCGACGCAAATGCCTCTCGCCGCCGCCAAACGGCTCAACGCCGAGGCCGAGGTCGGCGATTTCATCACCGACCCGCTGCCGCCGATCGATTTCGGCAGGATCGCGGCGCAGACCGCCAAGCAGGTCATCGTCCAGAAGGTGCGCGACGCCGAGCGGCAGCGCCAATTCAACGAATTCAAGGATCGCGTCGGCGAGATCGTCAACGGCCTCGTCAAGCGTGTCGAGTTCGGCAATGTCGTGGTCGATCTCGGCCGTGCCGAGGCGATGCTGCGGCGCGACGAATTGCTGCCCCGTGAGAGCTTCCGTCAGGGTGAACGCGTTCGCGCCTATATTTACGATGTGCGCCAGGAATTGCGCGGGCCGCAAATCTTCCTGTCGCGCACCCATCCGCAATACATGGCCAAGCTGTTTGCACAGGAAGTGCCAGAAATCTACGACGGCATCATCGAGATCCGCGCGGTAGCGCGCGACCCCGGCAGCCGTGCCAAGATCGCGGTGATTTCGCGCGACAGCGGCATCGACCCGGTCGGCGCCTGCGTCGGCATGCGCGGCAGCCGCGTGCAGGCGGTGGTTGGCGAGCTGCAAGGCGAGAAGATCGACATCATCCCGTGGTCGCAGGACCCCGCGACGTTTGTCGTCAACGCGCTCGCCCCGGCCGAGGTCACCAAGGTAGTGATGGACGAGGAGCAAAAACGGATTGAAGTCGTCGTTCCCGACGACCAATTGAGCTTGGCGATCGGGCGGCGCGGGCAGAACGTCCGCCTCGCCTCGCAGCTCACAGGCTGGGACATCGACATCCTGACCGAAGCCGAGGAAAGCGAGCGGCGGACAGAAGAATTCCGCACGCGCAGCCAGCTCTTCATCGATGCGCTCGATATCGATGACGTGATCGCGCATTTGCTGGTGACCGAAGGGTTCAGCACGCTCGAAGAGGTCGCCTACGTCGCGACCGAGGATCTCGCCGGCATTGAGGGGTTCGACGAAGACATCGCCAACGAACTGCAAACCCGTGCCCGCAACGCGCTCGAACGGCGCGACGAGGAATATGCGGCGCGCTATCAGGAGCTTGGGGTTTCCGACGATCTGGCCTCACTTGAGCCTCTCACGCCAGGGATGCTGGTGGCCTTGGGTGAGAAGGGGGTCAAAACTCTCGACGATTTTGCCGACCTCGCGGGCGACGAGCTGATCGAAATTCTCTCTGCCTCGGACAAGGGCGGCGTCGAGCTCGATCCCGAAGCGGCCAACGAGCTGATCATGGCGACCCGCCAGCACCTCGGTTGGTTCGACGACGCCCCCGCGGAGAAGGAGTAGCGCGACGCTCGCCGACGCGCAGCCCGTATCGCACCCGACCGACGCGCCGGAAACCGGGCCGCGCCGCCGCTGCATCGTTACCGGCGAAACCCACGACCGCGCCCGGCTCTTGCGTTGTGTCGTCGGTCCGGACGGAACGATTGTCCCCGATGTCGATGCGCGGCTTCCGGGACGGGGTTTGTGGTTGTTGCCGCGCAGGGATATAGTGGAGCGGGCGGTGGCAAGGCGGCTGTTGGCACGCGCGGCGCGGCGGCCGGTAACGGTGCCGACGGGACTCGCGGACCGCATCGAGACTTTGCTGGCGCGGCGCTGCTGTGACGCGCTGGGGTTGGCACGACGGGCCGGAATCGCCGTGGCGGGTCAGGAGCGGGTGAGCGAGGCGGTGCGCCGCGGCAACGCGGCGCTGCTGTTATTTGCTCTCGACGGCGCGGAAGCGGGCCGCCGCCGGATGGCGGGGGGCGCACGCGGCATCGCGTCGGCGAGCGTGCTCGACGCGGCAGAATTGAGCGGCGTGTTTGGCCGCGAGCGGGTGACGTTTGTTGCGGTGGGACCGGGTCCGCTGTGTTCCCGGCTGCAGGTCGAACTGGTGCGGCTGGCCGGGTTTCGCGCGGCAGCGGCGCTCGAAGGGATAGACAGCCCAACGGCCGAGCCCGTGGGCAAGGGTGACGGTACGAGAACGCATGAGTGACGTGGATCAGGAACAGAAACGGCCTTTGACCCTGCGCAGCGGCGGTACGCTGGGCTTGAACCGGTCCTCAGATACGGGACAGGTCAAGCAAAGCTTCTCGCATGGGCGCTCGAAGACCGTCGCAGTCGAGGTCAGGCCGAAACGGCGCCTGATCATGCCCGGCGCGGCGCCCGAGGCAGCGGCCAAGGCCGAAGCGGGCGCCCCGGCGGTGGCGCGCGCCCCGCTGTCTGCGCCGTCGCCGGCTGCGGCGCCGACGCCCGAGCCGCGCCGGGTCGTGTCGATCCCACGCGCGCTGACCGCCGACGAACGCGCTGGCCGGTTGCGCGCCGTACAAGACGCCGCCAAGGCCGACGCCGAAGCCCGCCAGCAGGCGCGTATCGCCGAAGAGGACCGGCGGCGCGAGGAGGAAGCTCGCGCGGCCGAGGAAGCTCGCCTCAGGGCCGAGGAGGAGGTACGCCGCAAGGCCGAGGAAGAGGAAGCGAAGAAGCGCGCCGTCGAAGAGTCGAAGCAGCGCTCGGCGGAAGAGGAAGCGCGGCGCAAGGAAGAAGAGTCGCGGCGCGAGGTCGCCGAGCGGGCTGGCAAGGCCGCTGCGGCAAAGGTCGCGGCGTTGGCCGCGGCCGGCAAGGTCGCGATGCCGGCCGAGGAAGAGGAAGAACAGACGCAACCGGCGTTCCGTCGCGGCCGTCCGGCGGCGCCGCGGCCGCCGACACCGACGCGCCGCGACGAACCGCGCCGCCGCACCGGTAAGATGACCGTGACCCGCGCGCTCTCCGACGAAGAAGGCGAGCGCATGCGCAGCCTCGCCTCCGTCCGGCGCGCGCGAGAGCGCGAGCGCGCCCGCATGCATGGCGACATGGAGCAGGCGAAGGTCGTCCGCGAGGTGATCATCCCGGAGACGATCACCGTGCAGGAACTGGCCAACCGCATGGCCGAGCGCGGCGTCGATGTAGTCAAACAATTGATGCGCATGGGCGTGATGGCAACGGTCAATCAGGTGGTCGATGCCGACACGGCGGAACTCATCGTCGGCGAATTTGGCCATCGCTTCCGCCGGGTCGCCGCGTCGGATGTCGAGATCGGCATGCGCGGCGAGGCCGACACTGAGGCCGAACTCGAACCGCGCGCGCCGGTTGTCACCGTGATGGGCCATGTCGATCACGGCAAGACTTCGCTGCTCGATGCGCTGCGCGAAACCGATGTCGCGGCCGGTGAGGCCGGCGGCATCACGCAGCACATCGGCGCCTACCGCGTCACGCTGTCAAACGGCAAGCAGATCACCTTTATCGATACGCCGGGTCACCAGGCCTTTACCGCGATGCGCGCGCGCGGCGCCAACTCCACCGACATTGTCGTGCTGGTTGTCGCCGCCGACGACGGGATCATGGAGCAGACCGTCGAGGCGATCCGCCACGCCAAGGCGGCCGAGGTGCCGATTATCGTCGCGATTAACAAGATCGATCGGCCCGATGCCAGGGCCGACCGTGTTCGCCAGGAATTGCTGCAGCACGAGTTGGTAGTGGAAGAACTCGGCGGCGAAGTGCTCGATGTCGAGGTGTCGGCGCTCAAGAAGACCAATCTCGACAAGCTCGAGGAAGCGATCCTGCTGCAAGCCGAGCTGCTCGATCTGAAGTCGAATCCGAATCGGCCGGCCGAGGGCGTGGTCCTTGAAGCACAGCTTGAACGCGGCCGCGGCGCGATCGCCACGGTTCTGATCCAGCGCGGCACCGCCAAGGTCGGCGATATTTTCGTCTCCGGCTGCGTCTGGGGGCGCGTTCGCGCATTGGTCGACGATCGCGGACAAAACCTTCGCGAGGCCGGACCATCGGTCCCGGTCGAGGTGTTGGGTCTCAACGGCGCTCCGATGGCTGGCGACGATTTTGTCGTCGTCGAAAGCGAAAGCCGGGCGCGCGAGATCACCGAATACCGCGACCAGCTGCGTCGTGAAAAATCAGCCGCCACCTCCGGGCGCGGCACGTTGGAGGACATGTTCTCGCAGATCACGGCCGGCACGACCAAGGAGCTGCCGATCGTGATCAAGGCGGATGCCCAGGGATCGGTCGAGGCGATCACCGGATCGTTGGACAAATTGTCGACCAGTGAGGTGGCGATCCGCACATTGCATTCGGGCGTTGGCGGCATAAACGAAAGCGATGTGATCCTCGCCAAGGCGACGGGCGCGGTGATCATCGGCTTCAACGTGCGCGCCAACCCGGCAGCACGCGACCTTGCGCGCCGCGACGGTGTCGAAATCCGGTATTACGCGATCATCTACGATGTGATCGACGATATGAGAGCGGCGCTGTCCGGGCTCCTGTCGCCGACGTTGCGCGAGCGCTTCCTCGGCAACGCGGCGATCCGCGAGGTGTTCAACATCACCCGCGTTGGCAAGGTTGCCGGCTGCATGATCACCGAGGGCGTCGTGCGCCGCGGCGCAAAGGTCCGTCTGCTACGCGACAACGTCGTCATTCATGAGGGCAGCCTTAAGACCTTGAAGCGCTTCAAGGACGAGGTCCGCGAGGTGCGCGACGGCTACGAATGCGGCATGGCGTTCGAGAATTACGAGAACATCGCGGTTGGTGACGTTATCGAGTGCTTCGAGGTTGAGGAGGTAGCACGCGCCTTATAGCGTCGGTGTTGCCCCCTCACGCCCGACAACGCATTCGGGACACAGGCTCGGCCGAATGAACGACGCCGCAACGGCTCTGCCACGAGACACGCCCATCTCTGAACTGAGTGGCAGCGCAAACATTTTTCGTGATCACTTTGGTCATCTTTCCGATGAAGAGTGGCGCGATCTCCTGATCCGCTCGATGAAAGAACCGGTCATCGACGGCGTCCCGTTTCCGCGCTTCCCAGCAGCCGAAGTGCAAGAGCAGATGCACGGCCATTCGGGCGAGATTTCCCTGCTCGAGGGCCAAGCGTTTTACAGCTTTGTAAAATCCCGCCCCATTGTCGCACCGATTCTGGCAACTCGCGCGACGCTCCTCGATTTCGGCGCAGGATGGGGGCGCCATGCGCGGTTTTTCCTCCGCGACTTCGACCTTGACCGTATTTTCGGTTTCGAACCCAACCGCGGCTATTGCGTCCTCGCCCGGTCTCTGAACCCGTATGTAAGCTTTCTCAGCGGTGATTTTACGCCGGATGAGACGTTACCGGCGAACCGCTTTGACCTGGTCGTGAGCTTTTCGGTGTTCTCGCATTTGTCAGAACGTTCGGCCAGTGAGTGGCTCGAAGAGTTGGCCCGCGCGATGCGCCCCGGAGGGTGCTTTGTCTTCACAACCTGGGGGCGGCGCTTTATCGATCAGCTTATCAAGGAGCAGAGCAAGCTGCTGCGAGACGCCGATGCCGATGTGCATTGGTATTATAAAGATTGCCTGCAGGGTATCGGCGATATCAGACGGGTCCAAGAGAAATACGACAGAGGCGAGTTCGTCTGGTTTACCACGTTTGATTCAGAGCTTTACGGCAACGCGATCATCCATCCCAATGCATTGCAGTCAGTGCTGCGAGCGCGTGGATTGCCTTTGGAGTTGGTGAGTTTCGATCAGGCGACCCTTGGACAGGACACCTTCACGCTGCGCCGGGTTGACCAATCGAAGCGGACGCCGCCCAAGTCGGCAACCACAGAGCCGGTCCAGTCGGCCCCAAACCCCTTGACGAGCTTGGCGCCATCATTGGCGCAACCGGCGCCGCCGTTCGGGTCGGAAAGCTTCTGCATCCATCTCTGGCAGCATTTCCGGATCGAGGCAAATGCCGAAGCCTCGGTCTGCTGCGCGTTTGAAGGCGGGCGCGTTTCTCAGGACGGTGCGCCGATGTCGTTGGAACGCCAATCGTTCGCCGAGATATGGAACTCCGACATGATGCGCGGCCTGCGGCGCGACATGGTCGAGGGCCGTCATGTGTCCGGCTGCCGCCAATGCTACGCCGACGAAGCTCGCGGTGGGGTCAGCCAGCGCATTCGCGACAACAAGGCGTGGGAAACCGGCTGGCTTAACCCGAAAAGGACGACGATCGACGAAATTGCCGCCTTGGCCCCCCAGATCGGCTACCGCGCAGCAAAGCTTCCCGCATTGATCGAGATCGAGACGGGCAATCTGTGCAATCTCAAATGCCGTATGTGCAGCGGCGCGTCGAGCTCGCTCGTCGCCGCCGATCCGGTACAGAGCAAATGGTCCGACAGCTGGCTCCCCTCGGCCCCAGCGCCCACGCCGTACAGCCTGCGCCATCCGGCGTCAGTGGCGCGACTGGCCAAGCAGCTAACCCAGGACGCCAGGGGTGAGGTCAAGCGGCTCTACTTCATCGGGGGCGAGCCGCTAGTCGTGCCCAGCGTCCGAGAATTGCTCGAGGGGATCGTCGCCGCCGGTCACGCGGCGCAGATGGAGCTGTTCTTTGTAACGAACGGCCTCGTGCTGCCGTCCTGGCTGACCCTTGGCGAGAAGTTTCGTCGCATGGATATCGCGGTCAGCGTCGATGGCTACGCGGACCACTACGAATACATCCGTTATCCGGGACGATGGCGCGACCTGACCAAGCGGCTCAAGCAGCTCAGAGAGATTTCGACCGCCCATGTGATGGTCACCTCAACCATTCAGGCCTACAACGCACTCAACATTACCGACCTGTTTCGCTATCTGGACCAGCTCGATCTCGGTTTTGCCGCCTATCTGTTGCATTGGCCCAGCTATCTGGCGGCAACCTCATTACCGCCGGCGATCCGGCAGGTCGCGGCCGAGCGGTTGCGGCAATATGGCGACGAGGACTGCCATTTGCCGCATCGCGCGCTGATCGCGTCGCTGGCCGCGCAGTTTGAAGCCGGCAGCGCGACCGTTGATCCTGTGGCGTTGCGGGATTTCATGCTGTTCACAAACGACCTTGACGCCTCGCGCGGCCAGAGCATCCACAAGACCGACCCCGAGCTTGTCGACCGGTTGAGCCAAGCAGGTTTCCCCTGGCTCAACGAACGCCGGCATGCCGGTGCCTCAGGACCGAGGCCGCGCCTGGAAACCGCGGAGTTGCGCACCTAAATCTGCGCTGATGGCAAAAGTACAAACCGAGACGACATATCTACGGCCGGGACAAGCGGGCCAGCGGCAACTTCGCGTCGGCGAGGAGCTGCGGCACGCGTTGGCGCAGCTGCTGCGGCCGGGCGAACTGCATGATCCGGCGCTGTTCGATGCCAATATCACCGTTACCGAAGTGCGGTTGAGTCCGGATCTGCGGAATGCAACTGTATTTGTCATGCCGTTGGGCGGCACAAAAACGGCGGACATCGTCGCCGGGTTGCGTCGCAGCGCGCCCTACCTAAAGAACCAGATCGCGCGCCAGGTGCGGCTGCGTCATGTGCCCAATCTCGGCTTCGCACTCGACAGCGCCTTCGACAGCGCGGACCGCATCACGACGCTGCTCCACAGCGAGGCTGTTGCACGCGACCTTCAGGACAAGGATGACGACTGATCGCGGCGTCGGCGGCTGGTTAGTCATCGACAAACCCGCCGACCTGACATCGAACCAAGTGGTCACTCGGCTAAAGCACGCGACCGGCATGAAGGCTGGGCACGCCGGCACGCTCGACCCACTGGCGACCGGCATCCTGCCGGTCGCGCTCGGCGAGGCGACAAAAACCGTCGCCTTCATTGCCAAGGCGACCAAGCGCTACGAGTTCCGCGTGCGCTGGGGCATCGCCACCGACACCGAGGACAGCGAAGGCGCGGTCACCGGCGAGTGCCCGACGCGACCGGACGACAGCGCGATCCAAGCGGCGCTGCCGCGTTTCATCGGGATGATCGCGCAACGCCCGCCCGCCTACTCGGCGATCAAGGTCGCCGGTCGACGCGCGTACGCGCTCGCCCGCGCCGGCAAGCCGCCTGAACTGACCGCGCGACAGGTTACCATCTTCACCCTTGAGCTGATCGCCCTCCCCGATCGGGACCATGCCGATTTCGCCGCAATAGTCAGTGAAGGCACCTATATCCGTGCGTTGGCCCGCGACATCGCCGAGGCGCTCGGCACGCTCGGACACATCACGATGCTGCGCCGGCTCAGCGTCGGCCGGTTCACCGAAGCCCAAGCAATTTCGCTGGATTTGGCGATCACCCTTGGGCATAGTCTTTTTGCTTCCGGGCATGTGCTGCCCATCGAAGCCGCGCTGGACGACATCCCGGCGGTGGCTTTGACGGCAGACGAGGCCGCCCGACTTCGCCATGGCCAACGGATTGATCTGAAAGCCTCGGGTGAAGGCGTCCGCCTCGACCGGCTTGACGACGGTGCCATCGTCGGCGCGCGGCACGATCAGCTTCTGATCGGGTTGGTACGCATCGAGGGCAATCGTCTGCGGCCGGTGCGGTTGATCAATTACTGAACGAAGGGAAACCCTCGATGTCGATTACTGCTGAGCGCAAGCAAACGCTCATCTCTGAGTATGGCGTGAAATCCGGCGATACCGGCTCACCCGAGGTACAGGTCGCGATCTTGTCCGAACGCATCCGCAATCTGACCGATCACCTCGGCACGCATAAAAAGGACTTTCACTCGCGGCGCGGGCTCCTTGTCATGGTGGGGCAACGGCGCCGATTGCTCGACTATTTGAAGCGGGCGGACGCATCTCGCTACGAGACCCTGATCGGGCGTCTCGGGCTGCGGCGTTGACCTGTTGGTAGCACGCCGCTTCCGCTTCCCGGCAACGGCACCATTCGCTGCGCGGATGGCCCGATGGCCGGTTCACGAGTTGCATCAAGACAAAAGAACGCTGGCAGCACGTGGGGGAACCCGCCCCCGCGCGGGCTGTCGCTTATGTTCGCGAAGGATGGACGATAATGTTTCAGGTTTACCGTAAGGAGTTGGATTGGGGCGGCCGCCGCCTCGTGCTGGAAACCGGCAAGATTGCGCGGCAAGCCGATGGTGCGGTGCTTGTCACCTACGGCGAGACGACGGTGCTCTGCACCGCGGTGGCGGCGAAGACCGCCAAACCGGGCCAGGACTTTTTCCCGCTCACCGTCAACTATCAGGAAAAGACCTTTGCCGCCGGCAAAATCCCTGGCGGCTTTTTCAAGCGCGAAGGCCGGCCATCGGAAAAGGAAACGTTGGTGTCGCGCCTGATCGACCGGCCGATCCGCCCGCTTTTCGTTTCGGGCTTTCTCAATGAAACGCAGGTCGTTTGCACGGTCCTGAGCCACGATCTTGAAAACGACCCGGACATCGTGTCGTTGGTCGGTGCCTCGGCGGCGCTGACTCTGTCGGGCATTCCCTTCCTCGGGCCGATCGGCGGCGCGCGGGTGGGTTATATCAATGGCCAGTACGTGCTGAACCCGACCGAAGCGCAGATGGAAAAATCTGCTCTCGACCTTGTCGTCGCCGGCACATCTAAGGGCGTGCTGATGGTCGAGTCAGAAGCGCAGGAGCTGTCGGAAGAGACGATGCTCGGCGCCGTCACCTTTGGCCATCGAGGCTTCCAGCCAGTGATCGAGGCAATCATCGAGTTGGCCGAGACCTGCGCCAAGGAACCCTGGCCGATGGCCGAGGCGCTGCCCGAGAAAGCAGCGGTCGAATCCGAACTGCGCGAACTCGTCGGGCCGCTGCTCGACGCTGCTTACAAGCAACGCGGGAAGCAGGAACGCTCGAACCAGCTCGAAGCCGCCAAGCACGTCGCCTTGTCGAAATACGACGGCGATCCGGCAAAGCAGACCTACGCCGGCAAATTCTTCAAGGAGCTGGAAAAGGACATTGTGCGCGGCGCGATCCTGCGCGGCGACCCGCGCATCGACGGCCGTGACACGAAGTCGATCCGGCCGATCACGGCCGAGGTCGGCATCCTGCCGCGCACGCATGGCTCAGCGCTGTTCACCCGCGGCGAGACGCAATCGCTGGCGGTCGCAACGCTCGGCACCGGCCAGGACGAGCAGGTCATCGACGCGCTCGAAGGCGAATATCGCGAGCATTTCATGCTGCATTACAATTTCCCACCGTACTCGACCGGTGAGGCGGGCCGCATGGGTTCGCCCGGTCGCCGCGAGATCGGCCACGGCAAGCTCGCCTGGCGCGCGGTGCATCCCTTGCTGCCATCGAAGGAAAGCTTCCCCTACACGATTCGCGTCGTCTCCGAGATCACCGAGTCGAACGGGTCGTCGTCTATGGCCTCTGTGTGCGGCGCCTCTTTGTCACTGATGGACGCGGGCGTGCCCCTCGTGCGGCCGGTCGCCGGGATTGCGATGGGCCTCATCAAGGAGAAGGAAGGGTTCGCGGTGCTTTCCGACATCCTCGGCGATGAGGATCATCTCGGCGATATGGACTTCAAGGTCGCCGGCACCACCCAGGGCGTCACAGCGCTGCAGATGGACATCAAGATCACCTCGATCACCGAGGAGATCATGCGCATTGCCTTAGACCAAGCGAGGGACGGTCGCGCCCATATCCTTGGCGAGATGGCCAAGGCGCTGACCGGTGCGCGCGACGAGGTGAGCGACAACGCGCCGCGCATCACCACGATGTCGATCCCGAAGGATAAGATCCGCGAGGTGATCGGCTCCGGCGGCAAGGTGATCCGCGAAATCGTCGAGACCACGGGCGCCAAGATCGATATCGACGACGACGGCACGATCAAGATCGCCGCGACCGCCGCCGAACAGGCCAAAGCCGCGATCGACTGGATCAAGGGCATCGTCGCCGAGCCCGAGCAGGGCGTGATCTATATCGGCAAGGTGGTGAAGGTCGTCGATTTCGGCGCCTTCGTGAATTTCCTCGGGTCGCGCGACGGCCTCGTCCATATCAGCGAGCTGGCGCAGCAGCGGGTCGGCAAGGTCGCGGATGTTGTCAAGGTGGGCGACGCGGTCAAGGTCAAGGTGCTGGGCTTTGACGATCGCGGCAAAGTCAAGCTGAGCATGCGCCAGGTCGATCAGCAGACCGGCGAAGACCTCGGCAGCCAGCGCCGCCCGCAGGACCAGCCGCAACCGGCCCCAGCGGGCGCCGCCGCTAAATAGCGCTCGACGTTATCCTTCACCGTTTGTGCCTGGCCTTTGGGATAGGCATCCGCGAGCAACTCACAGGCAAGTCGTGGATGGCCGGGCCAAGCCCGGCCACGAACGTTTGAGAGAACTACGTGATGCCGCGACGGCTAAACCTTCCATCGGTCATTGGGCATCGCGGTGCGGCAGCATATGCGCCGGAAAACACCCTTGCCGGATTTCGTGCGGCGAAGGGGCTGGGCTGCAGCTGGGTCGAATTCGATGTCCGGCTCACCGGTGATGGCAGGCTCGTCGTCTGCCATGACGACCGGCTCGACCGCACGACAAACGGCCGCGGCCGCATCTCAAAGCTGCCGCTCGCAGCCCTCCAAAAACTCGATGCCGGGAGCTGGTTCGACCCTCACTTCGCCGGCGAGCGAATACCCACACTGGACGAGGCCTTGGCATGCTGCCGCGAGCTTGGGCTTGGCGCCAATGTCGAGATCAAAGCTGAGCGCGGCCGCGGACCTGCCGCCGCCGGAGCCGTCGCGGCCGTTCTTGAGCGATTGGCGGGCCAATCTCCGCCAGTGCTGATTTCGAGTTTTCTGGCGGATGCCGTGGGCGAAGCCGCCGTGCGGATGCCGTCGGTTCCGTGCGGCATGCTGTGGCGCAAACTGCCGCGAGGCTGGCGCGCCGTCGCCGAACGGCTGGTCTGCACGACGATCCATCTCGGCCAGGTTGATCTCGACGAGACCACTGCGGCCACCGTGGTCTCAGCCGGGTATCCGCTCCTCGCCTACACCGTGAACGACCGGGCACTTGCCACGGAATTGTTCGCTTGGGGGGTCGCTTCCGTTTTTAGCGACGCACCGGATATAATAGCGCGAGCAGCGGCCGACGATTTGGCCGGCGCGCGCGGGAGAGTATCTTAGTGAAGCCGCTTCATCCCCTGATCATTTCAGGGCGCGAGGTGTTGCCGCTGGTCGAGGGCGGCAAAGGTATTTCGGTGTCGAACGGCGAGAGCTCTGGTGCCTGGGCGGCGTCGGGTGCGGTCGGCACATTCTCTGGGGTCAATGCCGACAGCTTTGACGAGAGCGGCGAGGCAATCCCGCAAATCTATCACGGTCGGACCCGCCGCGAGCGGCATGAAGAGCTGATCGCCTACGCGATCGCCGGCGGTATCCACCAGGCCCGCGTCGCGCACGAGAAGTCGAACGGCCTGGGCCGGATCCACGTGAATGTCCTGTGGGAGATGGCGGCAGCGGAAAAAGTGCTGCACGGCGTGCTCGAAGGCGCGCGCGGGCTGATCCATGGCGTCACCTGCGGCGCCGGGATGCCGTACCGCATTGCCGAAATCTGCGCGCGTTACGGTGTCTATTATTATCCCATCGTCTCGTCAGCGCGCGCCTTCCGGGCGCTGTGGAAACGCGCCTACCACAAATTCCAGGACTGGCTTGGCGGCGTCGTTTACGAAGATCCGTGGTTGGCCGGCGGCCATAACGGCCTCTCCAACAGCGAAGACCCGGAAAACCCCGAGGAACCTTACCCGCGGGTACGCGAGCTGCGCGCGATGATGACCGAGTTCGGCGTCGGAGCGACACCGATCTTTATGGCCGGCGGCGTTTGGTATCTGCGTGAATGGGCGCATTGGATCGACGACCCCGAAATTGCGCCAGTCGCCTTTCAATTCGGCACACGGCCCTTGCTGACCCAGGAGAGCCCGATTTCCGACGCCTGGAAGAAGCGGCTGCTGACACTCAAGGAAGGCGACGTTTTCCTAAACCATTTCAGCCCGACCGGGTTCTACTCGTCCGCGGTGCGCAACCGGTTTCTCGACGAGCTGCAGCAGCGCGCAGAGCATCAGGTCGCGTACACGGTCGAACCCATTGGCGAGCATGTTGCGGAGTTTCATGTCGGGGCGCGCGGCCGGCTGGTCTATCTCACCGCGCATGACCGCGAATCAGCACAGCGCTGGGTCGCGAACGGCTTTACCGAAGCCTTGAGGACGCCCGATTCGACGCTGATTTTCGTGACTCCGCCGCAGGCTTTTGCGATTCGTACCGACCAGATCAACTGCATGGGCTGCCTCAGCGCCTGCCTGTTCTCGAACTGGGCGCAATCCGAACACGGGACGACCGGCAAAAAGGCCGACCCGCGCAGCTTTTGCATTCAGAAGACGCTCCAGCAGATCTGCCATTCGGACGACATCGAAACCGAGCTGATGTTCGCCGGGCACAACGCCTATCGCTTCGCCAGCGATCCGTTCTACGCCAACGGCTATATTCCGACCGTGAAGGAGTTGGTTGACCGTATCGTTACCGGCGACTGAAACCAATTCGCAACGGGCGCTTTATTTTCCTGCAAACGCTTATTATATCTGCCGCTATGGAAATTGATTTGCCTGCCCCGAACCTGCTGTCCCGCTTGCGGAGCGCCGGTCTGCGACCGACGCGGCAGCGCCTGGCGTTGGCGCGGCTGCTTTTCGATGGTGGCGACCGCCACGTGACGGCGGAGCAGCTACATGTCGAGGCGACTGCCGCCGACATTCCCGTATCGCTGGCCACGGTCTACAACACGCTGCACCAATTCACCGGTGTTGGGCTGTTGCGCGAGGTGGTGGTCGAGCCAGGCCGATCCTACTTCGACACAAATATCGACGACCATCATCACTTTTACTGTGAATCGACCGGCCACCTGCAGGATATCCCCGGGGCGGCGGTTACCGTCGGCCAGTTGCCGAGCGCGCCGGAAGGCAGCGAGATCAGCCGCGTCGATGTCATCATTCGGGTTCGCCGCCAAGCCAGCCATTAATCTGCCGGCGCTTGGACACGGCGCTATTTTAGAATAATTCCAAAATAACCTTGACTCGGCGACGCCGTAGACCCATAAACAGCGTGTGGGCTATGGATCAGTTTTGATCTCCCAACGGGCAAAAGGAGGGTAGGATGGCGTCCCTGAAGGGTTCCAAAACCGAAGAGAATCTAAAAGCGGCCTTTGCCGGCGAAAGCCAGGCGAATCGGCGGTATCTGTATTTCGCGCAAAAGGCTGACGTCGAAGGCTACAACGATGTCTCAGCCGTGTTCCGCTCGACCGCCGAGGGCGAAACCGGCCACGCGCACGGCCATCTCGAATATCTCGAAGAGACCGGCGACCCGGCGACCGGGCTGCCGATGGGCGAAACCTCCGCCAATCTCAAGGCGGCTGTCGCCGGTGAGACGCATGAGTACACCGACATGTACCCCGGCATGGCGCGGACCGCCCGAGAAGAGGGCTTTGACGAAATCGCCGATTGGTTCGAGACGCTGGCGAAAGCCGAGCGTTCGCATGCCGGCCGCTTCCAGCGCGCGCTCGACACGCTCTGATCGGCACAAACTAACTCACTAAGCGAGGGGCGCGGGAGCCAATCTCTCGCGCCCTTCGTATTCTACGCCTGGTTATAAAAGAAACAGGGTGCAGCCATGCGTGAAGGCAGCCTCGAAGCGCCGACTCGCCACATTCTCGATTGGGGGAACCCCGACTTTACCGATCGCGAAAAAACCGAAGCAGAAATGGAGCGGGTGTTTGACATCTGCCACATCTGCCGGCGCTGCTTCAGCCTATGCGATTCTTTCCCGCGGCTGTTCGACCTGATCGACAATTCCTCGACCGGCGAACTCGATACCGTGCCAAGGGCCGACTACAAGCGCGTCGCCGATGCCTGCACGCTGTGCGACATGTGCTTTATGACAAAGTGCCCTTATGTCCCGCCGCATGAGTTCAATGTCGATTTCCCTCATTTGATGCTGCGCTATCGCGCTGTTGAAGCGAAAGAGCGAAAGGTTCCGCTGGCACAACGCGAACTCACGCGCACGGACCGCAACGGCAAGCTCGCGGCTAAGGTCGCGCCGCTCGCCAACTGGGCGAGCGACCGACACAACACGACGACCCGCCCGATCATGGAAAAGCTGGCGGGCGTCGACCGCAATGCCGCTCTCCCGAAATATTACGGCCGAACCTTCGCGATGCGCGCCAAAGCCGCCCCTCCCTCGGTTGACCGCACTGCTCCCGGCGCGGGACGCAAGGCGGTGCTCTATGCAACCTGCTTTGTGAATTACAACAATCCGGGCATTGGCGAGGCGGCTCAGGCAGTGCTCGCCAAGAATGGCGTCGAGACCGAAGTCGTCTATCCGCAATGCTGCGGAATGCCGCAATTGGAGGGCGGCGATCTCGCCGCGGTCGCCAAGGCGGCAAGGGGCGTCGCTGCGACACTCGGCCCGTGGATTGACAAGGGCTACGACGTGATCGCCCTCGTCCCTTCCTGTGCGCTGATGCTGAAATTCGAGTGGCCGCTGATCGTGCCAAATGACGCCGCAATCGAGAAGGTTGCGAAGGCGAGCTACGACATCAGCGAATATATCGTCGCGCTGTCCAAAGAACCTGGGCTCGCATCCGGGCTCGGTCCGCTCGACGGCGGCGTCACTCTGCATATCGCCTGTCACGCGCGCGCGCAAAATGTCGGGCAGAAAGCGGCAGAGATGCTCCGCCTTGTCCCCAACGCGCAGGTCAAGGTGATCGAGCGCTGCTCGGGTCATGGCGGCTCATGGGGCGTGATGAAGGAGAATTTCGATATCGCGATCAAGACCGGGAGGCCGGTCGCGCGCCAGGCGCTAAATGACAAACAAACCTTCATTGCCTCGGAATGTCCGCTGGCGGGGATGCATATCGTCCAGGGGATGGAGCTGATGGCAAAAGGCGAACAGTCGCCGAGCCAGGCGGTCCACCCCATCGAATTGTTGGCGCGCGCCTATGGCATAACCACGGCCGCGGGTGCGCCGGCGGAAAGGTAGAGATGCCCGACGTCAAGACAAAGCGGGTACTGACCCGCGACCAGCTTCTATCGATGGCCGATTACGGCAAGATCCGTCGTGAACAACGACGGACCGTCAGCGAATTAAAAAAGCGGCGCCGCGTTGAGGTGGGGCCGTTCGCCACATTCTATTTCGAAAATTACGACACGATGTGGCAGCAGGTTCACGAAATGCTCTATGTCGAAAAGGGTGGCGAAGATCAGATCGCGGATGAGCTCGATGCCTATAATCCCATGATTCCAAAGGGGAACGAGCTGATTGCCACGGTCATGCTGGAGATCGATGATCCGGCACGGCGCGCGACGGTGCTGGCCCGGCTTGGCGGCATCGAGGACCATATCTTTCTCGAATTTGCCGGCGAGCGCGTTAACGGCAAGCCCGACCCGAATCGTGAGAACACCAGTGCCAACGGCAAGGCATCCTCGGTGCAATTTATCTGGTTTCCGTTCACCGCGACGCAGATCGCACGCTTCAAGATGCCGGGAACCCGTGTCGTCGTGGGTGTTGACCATGCCAACTACGCGCATATGGCGGTGATGCCGGAGGCGGTTCGTGCGGCACTTTCCGAGGATTTCGACTAGCGGCATTTCGCCGATGACGCTCGTCGGCGGGCAGGCATTGGTTTCGCCACGCGCCACCCTCGGGGCATTATTCGGTGAATTTTCCAAGCCCTCGCTGGTTGGCTTTGGCGGCCGTGTCGCTTACGCGCACTGCCAGTTCAATGAACACCGCCCGTAAAGTGTCGAGGCCTGCACACCACATAGGCGCGCATGGCTTTTTATTGGCTTTCTGCTGCGGTGTGCTCGGGTGCCATCCCGCCGTAGGGCAAGAGCACCGCGAATATGACCCAACCACGTGTAAGAGCGATGCCCACGGTAAGTTCTACGTCGCGCTCGGCCGCTATGTATTGACGACGCCGTATTCAAAACATGGCATCTACATGCGGGATTCATTGCGCACGGGAGATATCGGCTTAGTCGCCCCCAATCCGACTGAGCCGGAGGGCTGCCCGGGCAACCCGCTCCAATCGTGGAGCTACGAATTTATCTACACCCTTCCCGCGATTGGCGCCGGAGCAAATGGCGCCGGTACGGGTAGCGATAATCCTCAAGCGGATCGAATGACGCTGTATCGCACGCTGCGCGAGAGCCCATCGCCGCATCCGAACGATCCCGATTGGGGCGGGGCCGATCTATTGCTCCTGGAATGGGACACGGAATGCAAGGCTGCGGACATTCACGAGGAACTGCCCAATGGGCTAAGTGCGTGCCTGATAAGACCGACAGAGGGATATGCTCACAAGGAGAATTGAGGGGGCACCTATCGAGCTCATTCCGATGTTTACGAAACACCGCTTGGCAAGCCTTTTGTTATCGATTGCGGCCCGATGCTCTTCGAGGACGCGATTTCGCACTGCAGCGTTGCATACTCGATCATGCCGGGCCTTGGCATCAGTTATTGGTTTCAGCCCTATCTCGGTCCTCACCACATCTCGATCAGCGGTGTCATCGCGTATGACCGCGGCTTGCGCGCCGCCATCAACGGCATGGTTGTGAAGGATTACGCGTGGAAGGGGGAGGCGCCGGTTGGCATAACAGCAAAATAGCGAGTCCCCGCTTTTGCGCGGAAATAGCCCGGTGCTCAAGGACGTACAGTATTACCGATAACGGGACGATGCAGGAGACAGCGCTCCGAGCGGCGTCTCGGCGGCGGGACGGTGATGACAGAGGCCGTAGACGAGAGTTGGGCCACTGTCGGGATCAGCGGCGCGGCCGCAACATTTCTCCTGACGACCCGCCTGAGCCCAATGTGGATGATCGGGGCCGCCGCCATGCTTGGCGCGCTGGGCATCGTGTGATCAGGGGATGCTCTCGGTCGGCGACACGCCCCAGATCTCGGATCGCTGAACCCACCCGGTCATGTCATGGGCGTCGATCCGGCACCAGTCGCCGCGGCATTCCTGCAATTGCGCCACGACACCAGGCTCGGCGCGGGCGACCAGTGGCGCACGGGGATCGGGACTTTGCCGCAAGGCGCGGGTGCTTCCCGTGATGATCACCTCGCGGCGCGAAGTGATCATTTTTTCATGCACCCAGCCCTCGGTGCCCTCCCAGTCGCGCACGCGCCGCCAATGGTCGAATTTGGCGACGACTTCGACCGGCCAATTCTTGCGCAGGTATACCCACTCGATCGGGTAACGGTCGCCGGGACCAGCGCGCAGATTCACCTTGTCGGCATGCAGCGCCGCGAAGCGCGGCAAGGATTCCGCGCCGCCAGCCGCGCAAGCCGGCAGGGTTCCGAAATGACTTATCAGCGTTGCCAGCGCCGCGCCGGCAAGCTCCCTCACCCATCGTCGGGCCATGACTTCCCCCCAGGGCCCACTGCCCTGAGCATGGCGCGACCGCGCGCAGCGTCAAGGCCGCGACAAAAGAGTGAATCAACGCAAGGGTTAAGCGTGAGCCGCGAGAGCTGCGACGCGGCAGGTTGGACAGTCCGGATCCTTGGCGATTCGGATGCGGTGAAAGCGCGTCCGCAGCGCATCGTAAAGGAGCAGCGTGCCGTCGAGGCTGTCGCCCAGTTCCAAAATCTCCTTCAGCACCTCGACTGCCTGCAGCGTGCCGACCACTCCGGCTACCGCGCCGAGAATGCCGGCCTCCTCGCAGCGCGGCACCATGCCGGGCGGCGGCGGTTCGCGAAACAGACAGCGGTAACAGGGATGGCCATCGCCGAGATAGGCCTTGAAGGTCGAGAGCTGGCCCTCGAACGGTGACAGCGCCGCCGCGACCAGCGGCTTGCGCAATTCGGTGCAGAGATCGTTGAGGAGATAGCGGGTCGTGAAATTGTCACTGCCATCAACGACCAGGTCGTAGCGGCCGATCAGCCCGGCCGCGTTGCCGGCATCAAGGCGCAGCGCGTGTTCCTCGACGACAATCCCGTCGTTAATCCGCGCGAGGCTTTCCGCCGCGCTCTCCACCTTGAGGTCGCCGATGCGGTCGGTCGCGTGGACGATCTGCCGCTGCAAATTGGTGATATCGACCCGGTCGTTATCGACCAGACCGATCGTCCCCACCCCAGCGGCGGCGAGATACATGAGCAGCGGCGATCCCAGCCCGCCAGCGCCGATCACCAGCACTCGCGACTGCAACAATTTTTCCTGCCCGTCCTCGCCAACCTCGTCGAGGATCAGGTGGCGCGCGTAGCGGCGAAACTGTTCTTCACTGAGTTCCATCACACCCCCTCGAACAACGATGTCGAGAGATAACGCTCGGCAAAGTCAGGCAGCACGACAACGATGGTCTTACCCGCCATGTCGGGCCGCGCGCCGATTTCGAGCGCGGCCGCTGTCGCCGCGCCTGCCGAAATACCAACCGCGAGGCCTTCAAGCCGCGCCAATTGGCGCGACGTGCGGAGCGCCGAATCGTAGCCGATGCACATGATCTCGTCGATAAGCGCGGTATCGAGAATGCTCGGCACAAACCCGGCGCCGATGCCTTGGATGCGGTTCGGTCCCGGCGGGTAGCCTGAGAGTACCGCGCTGTCCTCGGGTTCGACCGCGATCATGCGCACGCTCGGCTTGCGCGCCTTGAGCACCGAGCCGACGCCGGTCAGCGTGCCGCCGGTCCCGACCCCGCACACCACAACATCGACCGCACCCGCCGTATCGATCCAAATTTCCTCGGCCGTGGTCTGACGATGAATTTCCGTGTTGGCCGGGTTGTCGAATTGCTGAAGGACCAGCGCATCGGGGAATGTGCGGACAATCTCCTCGGCACGAGCGATGGCGCCGCGCATGCCGCGCGCCGCCGGGGTCAGTTCGATCTCCGCGCCCAGGAAACTCAGCATCTTGCGCCGCTCGATCGACATGCTTTCCGGCATCGTCAGGATCAGCCGATAGCCCTTTGCTGCGCAGACAAAGGCCAGCGCAATGCCGGTATTGCCGGAGGTTGGCTCCACCAGCACCGTGTCCTTGGTGATGCGGCCGGCTTTCTCGGCCGCCTCGATCATCGCCAAGCCGATGCGGTCCTTGACCGAGGCCAGCGGATTGAAGAACTCGCACTTGCCGAGGATATCGGCCGCGACGCCGGCCTCGGCCGCAAGGCGCGACAGACGAACGAGCGGCGTCGCACCGATCGTGTCGAGGATGCTGTCGTACACGCGGCCGCGAAATTCAGCCCGCGGCCGGAGCGTCGAGCCGGTATCCATTCTACATGATCCTCCGGTCTTATTGATGTGGTGTAAGCCCGCTTGCCGCGCATCGCAACCCGCAAGCAACCCATCCCCCCGCTCAGCGCCGATGGATTTCTGCCCGGTTCGGCGCTTAGAGTCTTCTCGCAAAGGAGGAGAGCGCATGTCCATCGAGATCATCCCGACCGGCGCCGCGCTTGGCGCCGAAATCCGCGGCGTCGACTTATCCCAACCGCTCGGCGACAACGCCTTCGCTCTCATCGAGCAGGCCTATGACGAGCACGGGGTTATCTTCTTTCGCAATCAGAAGATCACCCCGCCGCAGCAGGTCGTCTTTACCCGGCGCTTTGGCGAGATCGCGTTCAACATTTTCGGCGAGCGGTGGAGCGTGCCCGGCAGCCCGGAAATCGTCGTCGTCTCCAATGTGACCGAAAATGGGAAGACAATTGGCGTCAAACGCGCCGGTGAAAATTGGCATAGCGACATGTGCTGTCTGAGGCTTGTTTAGATCAATTCTTATCAGTTCGTAACAGGTTGATTTCAGTAGCACATTTTCGTTAGTGATGTTTCTATCGGTTCGTCCTAGTACGCATCAGACAAAATCCTTATGATGGGTAGGACGATCGATACAGGACGCTAACCCCTTGCCGAAAAAAGTTCGCTACGCGCTTGTGACGCGCCAGCTCCCGCTACTGCCGCCGGGCCTTCATGCCGATGGGGCAGGATTATACCTCCAAGTGGCCGGCATAGCGCGCACTTGGGTCTACCGATTCCAAATGGCCGGCCGCCGTCGAGACATGGGGCTAGGGCCATTCCCGGACATCTCGCTTGCCAAGGCGCGGGAGCTGGCCCACGCGGCGCGGGAGCTGCATTTGACGGGCGTCGATCCTATCGAGGATAGGCGCGCCCAACGCGGCACCGTTGCTGTGCGGGTGCCGACCTTTGCCGAGTGCGCCGATCGGTTCCTCGCAAAGCAAGCGCCGGAATGGAGTAGCGCTCGACACGTTGAAATCTGGCGGCGATCGATCGATGTCGACGTGCTGCCGGTGATCGGCAAGCTCCGAGTCGATCAGGTGGACGATGCGGCCGTGCTCCGCGTCCTAGAGCCGATATGGACGGTAAAGCCGGACACCGCGAGCCGGGTGCGCGGGCGCATTGAAAACGTGCTCGATTGGGCCAAGGCCGCCAAGCATCGCGCGGGCGAGAACCCGGCTAGATGGCGCGGCCATCTGGCGCTGTTGCTGCCGAAAACCCGCAAGATCGCCAAGAAGGAAAACTTCGCGGCGCTGCCCTATGCCGAGCTGCCTGCGCTGTGGCCGAAGATCGCCGCCGTCGACTCCATCGCCTCGCGGTCGCTGCGGTTTCTGATCCTCACGGCCGCCCGCACTGGCGAAGTCCTCGGCGCGACATGGGATGAAATCGACATGGACGGGCGCGTGTGGACGATCGGCGCAGATCGCATGAAAGCCGGCAAAGCACACCGGGTGCCGTTGAGCGATCCCGCGCTCGCGATCCTGCGCGAGATGGCGACGATCGGCACGGCCGGACTCGTCTTTCCCGGTCGCGGCGATGGCAAGCCGCAAACCCACTCGACGATGACGCGCTGCCTCGAAAATCTCCGGCCCGGCGTCACTGTGCATGGCTTCCGCTCGACGTTCCGCGATTGGGCGGCTGAGACTGGCCAGGATCGCGACCTAGCCGAGATGGCCCTTGCGCATACCGTTGGCGGCGATGTCGAGCGCCGCTACCGCCGGACTGATTTGCTCGATATGCGCCGCGCCCTGGCCACAGCATGGGCGGCGCATTGCGGTGGCTGACCGGCCGCAGCATCCGCATTCGTTCTAGTCTGCGGCCGCCGGCCGATCCGACGTGGAATTGTAGGCATATGTGGCCCATGTCGGTTCGTACGAGTCGTCGGCCTGCTGACCCCACACCTTCCACTTCGGACGAGTGCCACGCGCAAATAGCTCGATGTATGGCCCAGGACTGCAAGACTCGATGATCTCGTACTGCTCATCAGGCTTCCGAGAATGCTCGCGCTTTTGTGAACCAATGTAGTTCACCTGTCTTCGGCCGGGAGACAGGGTGCGAGCGTTCTTACCCCGGATGCCAAACAACAGCATTTCCGTGACATTACGAAAATAAAAGCCGACGCCGCGTCCGTCAGAGCCGCCATCCTTTCTTAATTTATGCCACACGATATTGCTTTTGTACTGAAAGCCCCACGCTCGAAGGACTAATAATCCTTCAGGCAGTAGCGCGTTCGGAACCCAAAGATAGAGATGACTCGTCGGGCACACGATTTCAGAAACAGGCAGCGACGCTATCTCATCAACGCTTAGCGTTCCATAGCGTGAAAGCCGGCGGTGCTCGGGAGCCATCTTCCCCGTGCGGTTCGTAAAGCGCCAAGGAGGATCGGCCAACACCGTTGCAAACTGTTGGCGGCTAGCGAATGCCCTCAACTCCCTGATTGGATCAGGGTTACTACCTGCGAATTCCATATGCTGCGCCTGTTCGGACATCGTTGAACTTTCTATCATCGCCAATAGTCATAATGCCATTGCACATAAGCAACCCCGATCGTGTGCGGGTGCTTTAAGTTAATGGGCCTGTCGTGCAATGCGTCTCCTGTTATCTTGCTTCGAATGACGGAATTCCCCCCCGATTCCCTAAGTCTTAGAACGCCTCGATCAAACTGAAGATGATGCTCAGGACAGAGTATTATCATATTATTTTTTTGGTCTGGGCCGTTATATGGCTCACCTACGGGTCGAATATGTGCTGCTTCGGAGTAATGCTTATCAGGATCGACCCCGACGATCATTTGTTTGCCACAGAACACACAGGTGTGCTGGTAGAGAGCCTTCAGTTCGCGAACGTGCCGGGCGTTGCGGATTTGCGCTTGGACTTCTTGTAGCCGCCTCATCACAGTAGCCGCGTCTTCGGCGTCCTGATCACTCCATGACGCTCCCGCAGCCCCTGGAGTCCATTGACTAGAGGCTTGGCGGGCACGTCTTGGAGCCGAGACAGCCGAAGACACGACTATTTCGCCCGCAGATGTAACAACCGCTGGCTCCGAAACGCGATTTAACGCTCCTAAATCCAGATACTCATCAATGAATAGACCGACGCTTGCGTCGAGCGTTGACTGCGAAATTCCGATCAGCTTGTGCAGTTCGTCAGCTGCAACCATCGCGAGCAAGTCTGCCCGAGACGGCGGTGCACCACGATCCAGCCAAAACCGATCAAACGCAAGGAATAGACCAGGTCCGACCCATTCGTCAGCATTTGTATTGATAATTTCTGAATTACTCCGCCCGAAGCCAGACACCTCTTCAAGAAGATGAAAGTAGTTTGTAACGCACTTATGAAGTGTAACGGGCGTTTTAGCGTTCACGGTGGTTCTAAATGACGACTCAATTTCACTATCACTTAGTCGCGATTTCTGCCACCCTCCGGCCTCCCAAAGCCGCCCTTTGACAAACTCGTTTGCATAGGCAGCGCCCTTCGGATCACCATTGACCCCGAGCCTTCGCCCCATACGGGCGAGGTTCAACGAAAATAAGGCCAATCGATCGAAGCGACGTGAATGCGGATTGTAAAGCGCATGACGAACCAACTCGTCAATGGAAACATAATTTTGACCAGAAACTATAGTATTATGAAGGAAGAAATTTATCGGAATTAGTTGTATGCTCTTGTTTGGAATGCCGCAACGATTACGAAACGTGTCCCGCAGCACAGGCACGATTTGACCGGCAAATCCGGCTCGAATTGCGGTGTAAAGGCGGGCGAATCCCGGCGGATGCTGATCCCACCCGAAGTTTTTAGTGAATGAACCCGGAGCGTACGTCGGCATAAAGGGTTCACCGAGTTGCGACCCGGTAAGGGCCAGCGCCCAGATAGTCGTATGAGTGGAAAGCAGCGTGCAAAAGTGACCCGGCTTTGGGGGTGATCAGCGTCGAATAGTGACCCAGCCCCGAATCGTCGAATGCTCCTCCTGGTTGTGCTTGGGGGAGCGGACCGGGGATGGTGACGGTGG
>Ga0335085_10002914_pt1 | contig 30782 bp, 26 predicted proteins | sample Lox_Sample_45_FD_206712 | JGI IMG/M metagenome (GOLD analysis project Ga0335085, IMG submission 206712) | Soil microbial communities from Loxahatchee National Wildlife Refuge, Florida, United States - Lox_Sample_4.5 | ecosystem: Environmental > Terrestrial > Soil > Wetlands | place: USA... | reverse complement strand
TTCAGGCCCCGCTTCGGATCGACCGGCGCGTAGCCGCCCGCGAACTCGACCGCAAGCGCTTCGACGTCTTTCCGCCAGGCGTCTTTCAAGGAATTCCAGTTGAACGACCTCTTCACGCCGGGCACCGCGTTGTCCTTGCGGGAGAAGCCCGCGAACTTCATTCGCCCGCGCCGCACCTGCGCGAACGCGACCGCGCCCACCTCGCCCTCGGCGTTGAGCGCGTAGAGCGGCAGCTGCGGGTCGTCGGCGCGCGGCCCCTCCCAGTCCTTCGGCGTGACGCGCACGCCGGTCTTGTAGTCGATCACCGCGAGCGTGCCGTCGGCGAGTTTGTCGACGCGGTCGATGCGGCCCTTGAGCGCGAGCGGTCCTGCGTGCAGCACGCGCTCCTGCTCGGCCTCGACCACCTCGAACGCCGGGCGCCGGGACTCCACCTCCAGCCAGTCGCGCGCGAGCCGCGCGAGGCGCGCCTTCTCGATTTCCGCAAGCCGCCCTTCCAGCCCAAGCTCCCTCACGGCGTGGGCTGCGGATTTCTCGATAACGGGGTTTAGATCTTCGGCAAGCGAACGGCTCGTCCTCACCTGGCGCCAGATCGCCGCCATGAGCGCGTGCAGCAGCTTGCCGCGGTCCTGCGCGTCGAGTCCCTCGGCGGGCTCCTCGAGCGCCTTGGCAGCGAGCCGATGCCGAGCGAAGGCGCGGAACGGGCACGCCGCCTGGTCGGCGAGCAGCCGCGTGCCGCCGGTCGTCTTCGCGGCTTCGAGGGCGGGCGCCTTTTGATCTTCGAGGCTTTCGGTTTTCCCTTGCGAAAAAATCAGGTCCCTGTAAGAGCCGGAAAGAGGCAAGACCACTTCCTTCTCCCCGATGCCCATGATGAGGGGGCTTGGCACGAGGTCGCGGTCCTGCTCGCGGCGCGGCCAGGAGAACACCACCTCCGGCGCGGCGCGCATCCAGTGCTCGGTGCGCAGGCGGTCCAGCGCGAGCGAGGCCTCGGCGCTCGCCTCCGGGATCCCGGCCTGCCGCTGCAGCGCCACCGGCAGGAACGGGCTCGGCCGCGGCGCGAGCGGCCACGCGCCGTCGGTCATGCCGCTCACCCACAGCGCGTCGAACTCCTGCCCCGCCGCTTCGCGCAATTCGAGGACGTGCACCGGAACTCCGGGGGACTCAACCTGGTAGAGCTCCGAGCAGAGGCGCCGCAGCTCGCTCAGCGCCTCTTCGATTCCGGCTTCGCCCCGCACCAGGGAGAGCCTCGAAAGCTCCCCCAGCACCTCGTTGAACTTCGTCCGCGCCTGGTACTCGGCCGAGTCGAGCGTGCGCTCGCCGGGGAAGCCGGCGGCGTCTAGCAGCGCGGTGAAGTGCCGCGCCCACCCGTGGAGGGCCTGGGTTTTCCGCTCCAGGGCCCTCGAGACGTTGAGGATCGATTCGAGGACGCCGCGCAGCTCGTTGCCCTTGTCCAGCAGGCCGATCAGCTTCGGCAGCGAGAGCGCCCCGGGCGCGTCCCGCCGCAGGCGCGCATCGAGCTTCGCGCGCGCCGCGACCCCGGAGTCGGCATCGCGGAGAAACGGCGAGCGAACGAGTCTGCTGACTTCCTCGAAGGATTTTTCGGAGAATGAAAATTCCAGGATCGAGAGCGCCGCCGCCACCAGCGCGAAATCGGCGAGCGGCTCGCCGAGCGAGACGTCGAACGGCAGCGGCGCCGCCTTGGCGGCCGGCAGGTTGAAGCCGGGGTGCATGGCGCGCGAGAAGACGCGCACCGCCTCGCGCCGGCGCTGCGCGAGCTCGGGCACGACGACGCCGATGCGGCGCTTGCCCTCCTCCACCCGCGCCCGCGCCCAGCGCGCCGCGGCCTCGAGCTCCTCGCGCGGACTGGGGTATGAAGTTCTTTTTATCTCGTTGCCGTGGCTTTTTTCCGGTCCGGACCGCAAAACCGGAATCTCCTTCGAAGAGAGAAATTCGAAAAATTCCCCGACCCGAACCGGAAGGACGTCGAACGCGTACGCGACCAGCAGCTTCGGGCGCTTGAAGGCGGCGTGCTTCAGGAGCTGCAGCAGGCGCGCGGCGTCGGTCAGGCCGTCCCTGGCGCAGCGCGCGGCGTAGGCGCGCGCCCAGTCGGCGAAGGCGCGCGCGTCCTCGCCGCCGCCCTTGCCGAGCGCGCCCTCGAGGCCCCACGCGTGCGCCAGGCGCCAGGCGTCCTGCGCCGCGGACGCGGTCTGCGGCACGTCGAGCAGCGCGCCCGCCCAGCGCGAGGCGCGGATCGCCTCCTCCCACAGCGCGCGCTCCTGCGCCTCGGAGAGCAGCATCGGCAGCGGCTCGCCGTCCGAGTACGTCGCCTCCTCGTAGCCGCGCCCGAGCCAGGCGTCCCACGGCAGTATGTCGGTGTCCTCCCAGACCGTTTGGCCCCTGCCGGTCTGGAAGTCGTCGAACTCCGCCTTCAGCACCTGCGAAAGGCGCCGGTTCGGCGTGACGACGGTGATTGCGGCTGCGTGGCCCCCGGCCAGCCGGGCAAACAGCTCCTGCTTGGGAATCGCTGCGGTCTCACCCGGCATGCACCGGATGATACGAAAACGGGGTCTGACCCCGTTTTTCTGGGGTCTGACCCCGTTTTTCTACTTGCCGGTGTCGGCGCCGGGGGCGCGCTGCTGCTCTACGGGGAAGCTTTGCGAGGACTCGGGGACGTCGCCCGGCTGCAGCGGGCGCTCGACGATCGGGAACTCGACCTCGCGCGTGGCGCCGGCGCGGAACACCTTCATGGTGACCTTGCTGCCGATGTGGACCTTGCCGAGCGCGCGCTCGAGGGCGTCGGGGTTGAGCAGCTTCTCGCCGTTCATCTCGACGATGACGTCGCCGCCGAGGATCATCGAGCGGGTGCCGATGCGCACCGGCAGCCGGCCGCCGCGGATGCCAGCGAGCGCCGCCGGGCTGTTGGGCTCGACCGCCTCGACCAGGAAGCCGTCGGCGAGCGGCAGCGCGAGGACCTGGCGTAGCGCGCCGTCGACCAGGCCGCCGTCGATGCCGAGCCAGGGCCGCACCAGGCGCCCCTTCGCGACCAATTCGCCGACCGCGGCGCGCGCCAGGTTCGATGGGATGGCGAAGCCGATGTTCTGCGCGTTGCCGAGGATCTGGCTGGCGATGCCGACCACCTGGCCGCAGCGGTTCAGCAGCGGCCCGCCCGAGTTGCCGGGGTTGATCGCGGCATCGGTCTGGATCATCGGCCAGGTCAGCAGCAGCGGCCGCTCCGGCAGGATGCGGTTGAGCGCGCTGACGATGCCCGAGGTGATGGTCTGCTCGAGGCCGAGCGGGTTGCCGATGGCGACCACCTGGTCGCCGGGGCGCAGCTCGTCGGAGTCGCCGAACTCGAGCACCGGCAGCTCGCCCTTCTCCGGCGGCGGGATGCGCAGCACGGCGAGGTCGAAGATCGGGTCGGCGCCGACCAGCTTCGCCGTCAGCGTGGTGCCGTCGTCGAGGGTGACGCTGATGGCCTGCGCGCCGAAGACGACGTGCGAGTTGGTCATCACCAGCCCGTGGGCGTCGATGATGAAGCCCGAGCCGGTCGCCTGCTCGATGCGGTCTTCCTTGCGGTAGGGGTTGATGGTCATCGCGGTGATCAGCACCACCGCGGGCGACTTCGCCTCGTAGATGTCGGCGATCGACTGGGTGCAGGGCTCGGCGCGCGCCGCGCCGGCGAGCGCCGCCAGCCCGAGCGCGGCGAGGCGCAGCGCCCTCACTTCGCCGACTCCATGCTCCAGCCGCCGCCGAGCGCCTTGACGAGCTGCACGCTGGCGACGACGCGGCGGCCGCGCACGCTGACCGCGGAGAGCCTGGCGCCGAGCAGCGCGTTCTGCGCGCTTACGACCTGCAGGTACGTGGCGATCCCCGCCTTGTACTGGTTGAGCGTGACATCGTACGCCTGCTGCGCGGCGGCCACCGCGGCCTCGAGCACCGCCGCCTCCTGCTCGAGGATGCGCAGCGCGGCGAGGTTGTCCTCGACTTCGCTGAAGGCCTGCAGCACCGTGCCGCGGTAGTTGGCCACCGCCTGGTCGTACGCCGCCATCGCCTGGTCGGAGACCGCGGCGCGCCGGCCGCCGTCGAACAGCGTCAGGGCGAGCGCGGGCCCCAGCGACCAGAAGCGGCTCGGCATGGTGATCCAGTGCTCCGGCGTCGCACTCTGGAAGCCGTAGGTGGCGGCGAGCGTGAGCGTGGGGAAGAACGCCGCCTTGGCGACGCCGATCTCGGCGTTGGCCGCCGCGGCGCGGCGCTCGGCGGCGGCGATGTCGGGCCGGCGCTCGAGCAGGTCGGCCGGCACCCCGGCGGGCGGGATCGGCGGCGGCGCCGCGGCGAGCGGCGCCGCGGCCAGCGTGAAGCTCGAGGCCGGCCGGCCGAGCAGCACCGCGACCGCGTGCTCGAGCTGCGCGCGCTGCACGCCGGTGTCGAGCGCCTGCGCGCGCGTCGATTCGAGCTGCGCCTGGGCCTGCGCCACGTCGGCGCGCGAGGCCACGCCCGCGACGTAGCGGTTCTTCGTCAGCTCGAGGGTGGTGGCGTAGTTGGCCGCGGTCTCGTCGAGCAGCTGCTGCTGCGCGTCCAGCGTGCGCAGCTGGAAGTAGCTCTGCGCCAGCGAGGCGCGCGCCGAGAGCACCGCGTTCAGCAGGTCGGCGGCGCTCGCCTGCTCGGACGCGGTGCCCTGCTCCACCGTGCGCCGGATGCGGCCCCACAGGTCCGCCTCCCAGGAGACGTTGAAGGGCAGCGAGTAGATGACCCGCTTGGTGGTGGGCACGCCCACCACCGGCCCGGTGGTGCCCGAGGGCTTGGAGCGCGTGTCCTGGGCGGTGGCGGTAAGCGTCGGCCACCACGCGGCGCGCGCCTGCGCGGTGAGCGCCTCGGCCTGGCGCAGCTGCGCCTCGGCCGCGGCGACGGTCTGGTTGGAGACCGCGACGCGCTCCACCAGCGCGTCGAGCTGCGGATCGCCGAAGGCCTTCCACCATTCGCCGCGCTGCACGTCGTCGCGCGGCCGCGCCGGCTTCCAGTCGCCCGCCTCCTTGTACGCGGCGGGAGTCTCGACCTTCGGCCGCACGTAGTCGGGCCCGACCGCGCAGGCCGACAGCAGCAGGGCCAGGACAATGGCGTATCTCATATCGCTTTCGCCTTCAGCTCGCCTTTCCCCCGGAGCTTCAGGACCCACAGCCTGAATTCGTCCAGGTACACGTACACCACCGGCGTCGTATAGAGCGTCAGCAGCTGGCTCACCAGCAGCCCGCCGACGATCGAGATGCCGAGCGGCCGGCGCAGCTCGGCGCCCTCGCCGAAGCCGATCGCGAGCGGGATCGCAGCGAGCAGCGCCGCCATGGTGGTCATCATGATCGGCCGGAAGCGCAGCAGGCAGGCCTCGAAGATCGCGGCCTCGGGGGCGACGCCGCGCGCGCGCTCGGTCTCGATCGCGAAGTCGATCATCATGATGGCGTTCTTCTTCACGATGCCGATCAGCAGGATGACGCCGATGAGGGAGATGATGTCGAGCTCCGAGCCGGAGAGCATCAGCGCGAGGATCGCGCCGACGCCCGCCGAGGGCAGCGTCGAGAGGATCGTGATCGGGTGCACGTAGCTCTCGTAGAGCATGCCGAGCACCAGGTACACGGCGATCAGCGCGGCGAGGATCAGCCAGGGCTGGTTCTGCAGCGACTGCTGGAAGGCGCGCGCGGTGCCCTGGAAGCTGCCGTGGATGGTGGAGGGCACGCCGATGCGGTCCATCGCCGCCTGCACCGCGTCGGTCGCCTGCGACAGCGACACGCCGAGCGGCAGGTTGAACGAGATGGTGGCGGCGGCGAAGCCGCTCTGGTGGTTCACCGCGAGCGGCGTGTTGGTGGTCTCGAAGCGGCTGAACGCGGAGAGCGGCACCTGCACGCCGTTCGCGCCCGGCACGTAGATCAGCTTGAGCGACTGGTCGCTCTGCCAGTACTGCGGCGCCGCCTCCATGATGACGCGGTACTGGTTGAGCGGGTTGTAGATGGTGGAGACGATGCGCTGGCCGAAGGCGTCGTTCAGCGTCGCGTCGATGCTGCTGGTGGTGACCCCGAGGCGCGCCGCGGCGTCGCGGTCGATGACGAGCGAGGTCTGCAGCCCCTTGTCCTGCTGGTCGGTGTTGACGTCGGCGAGCTGCGGCAGGTCGGCGAGCGCGTAGCGCACGCGCTCCTCCCAGGCGCGCAGGTCGGAGAGCTCGTCGGCGAGCAGCGTGAACTGGTACTCGGCGTCCGACTGCCGGCCGCCGACGCGGATGTCCTGCACCGGGACCAGGAACAGGCTGCCGCCGGGCTCCTTCGACAGCTTGCCGCGCAGCCGCGCCACCACCGCCGCCGCCGAGAGCTTGCGCTGCGACAGCGGCTTCAGCGACACGAACATGAAGCCGCCGTTGCGCCGGCCGCCGCCGGTGAAGCCGACCACGTTCTCCACCGCCGGGTCGGCCCGCACGATGGCGATGAAGTCGGCGAGCTTCTGGCGCATCAGCTGGAACGAGGCACCCTGGTCGCCCTGGATGCCGCCGATCAGGCGCCCGGTGTCCTGCTGCGGGAAGAAGCCCTTCTTCACCGCCGCGTAGAGGTGGAAATTGAGCGCCACCGTGGCGGCGAGGATCAGCAGCATCAGCCAGCGCCAGCGCAGCGCCCAGCCGAGCGTGACGCGGTAGCCGCCGAGCATGGCCGCGAAGACGCGCTCGCTGGCGCGGTACAAACGGCCGTGCGGCCGCTCGCCCTCGGGGCGCAGCAGCGCCGCGCACATGGTCGGGGTGGTGGCGAGCGACACCGCGAGCGAGATCAGGATCGCCACCGAGAGCACCACCGCGAACTCGCGGAACAGGCGCCCGACGATCCCACCCATCAGCAGGATCGGGATAAACACCGCGATCAGCGACAGGCTCATCGACAGCACCGTGAAGCCGACCTCCTTCGCCCCGGCGAGCGCTGCCTCGCGCGGCGCCGCGCCCGCCTCGATGCGGCGCTGCACGTTCTCCAGCACCACGATGGCGTCGTCGACCACGAAGCCGGTGGCGATGATGAGCGCCATCAGCGACAGGTTGTCCAGGCTGTAGCCGCACAGGTACATGACGCCGAAGGTGCCGACCAGCGACACCGGCACCGCCACCGTCGGGATCACCGCGGCGCGCCAGTTGCGCAGGAACGCGAACACCACCAGGATCACCAGCATCACCGCGATCACCAGCGTGCGCTCGACGTCGTGCAGTGAGCCGCGGATGGTCGGCGTGCGGTCGAGCACCACGTCGAGGTTGATCGCGTTCGGGATCGAGGCGCGCAGCACCGGCAGCACGTCGCGTACCTGGTCCACCGTCTCGATGATGTTGGCGTTCGGCTGCCGGTACAGGATCACCAGCACCGAGGGCTTGCCGTTCGACGACCCGGCGTTGCGCAGGTCCTGCACCGAGTCGACCACGTCGGCGACGTCCGAGAGGCGCACCGGCGCGCCGTTCTTCCAGGCCACCACCAGCGGCTCGTACTCGGCGGCCTTCTTCGCCTGGTCGTTGGCGAGGATCTGCCAGTGCTTGTCGCCCTCCTCGAGCGAGCCCTTCGGGCGGTTGGCGTTGGTGGTGCCGATCGCCGCGCGCACGCTCTCCAGCCCGATGCCGTAGTCGAAGAGGGCGTTGGGGTTGAGCTCGACGCGCACCGCCGGCAGCGAGCTGCCGCCGACGGTCACCTGGCCGATGCCGTCGAGCTGCGACAGCTTCTGCGCGAGGATGGTGGACGCGGCGTCGTACATCTGGCCCTGCGTCATGGTCTCGGAGGTGAGGGCGAGGATCATGATCGGCGCATCGGCCGGGTTCACCTTGCGGTAGGTCGGGTTGGACGGCAGCCCGGAGGGCAGCAGCGTGCGCGCCGCGTTGATCGCCGCCTGCACGTCGCGCGCCGCGCCGTCGATGTTGCGCGAGAGGTCGAACTGCAGCACCACGTGCGTGTTGCCGAGCGAGCTCTGCGAGGTCATCTCGGTGACGCCGGCGATGCGGCCGAGCGCGCGCTCGAGCGGCGTCGCCACCGTCGCCGCCATGGTGTCGGGGCTGGCGCCGGGCAGCGAGGCGTTGACCACGATGGTGGGGAAGTCCACCTGCGGCAGCGGCGCCACCGGCAGGCTGCGGAAGGCGAACGCGCCGGCGAGCACGATCGCGGCCGTCAGCAGCGTGGTCGCGACGGGGCGCCGGACGAAGGGAGCGGAGAAATTCATGGGGCCTTCGCCGCGAGATTCCCGTCCCGCAGGCGGCTCGCGATCCGGTCGAACCAGAGATAGATCACCGGCGTCGTGAACAGCGTCAGCGCCTGGCTGAAGATGAGGCCGCCGACCATCGTCACGCCGAGCGGGTGGCGCAGCTCCGAGCCGACGCCGGTGCCGAGCATCAGGGGCAGCGCGGCGAGCAGCGCCGCGAGGGTCGTCATCAGGATCGGGCGGAAGCGCAGCAGGCAGGCCTGCCGGATCGCCTCGTGCGGCGTCTTGCCCTCGCGCCGCTCGGCGTCGAGCGCGAAGTCGATCATCATGATGGCGTTCTTCTTCACGATGCCGATCAGCAGGATGATGCCGATGATGGCGATGATGTCGAGGTCGTGCCCGGTGAGCATCAGCGCCAGCAGCGCGCCGACGCCCGCCGAAGGCAGCGTCGACAGGATCGTCACCGGGTGCACGTAGCTCTCGTAGAGCACGCCGAGCACGATGTACATGGTGACGATCGCCGCCAGGATCAGGAACAGCGTGTTGCTGAGCGAGGCCTGGAAGGCGAGCGCCGCGCCCTGGAAGCGCGTCTGCGCGCCGAGCGGCAGGCCGATCTCGGCCTGCGCCGCGCGGATCGCCTTCACCGCCGGCCCGAGCGAGGCCCCCGGCGCGAGGTTGAACGAGATGGTCGCGGCCGGGAACTGGCCGAGGTGGTTGATGATGAGCGGCGTGTGCTTCTCCACCACCTTGGCGACCGTGGACAGGCGCACCTGGCCGCCGTTGGTCGAGCCGACGTACAGGTCGTCGAGCGACTGCGGCCCGCGGCGGTACTGCGGCGCGGCCTCCAGCACCACCCGGTACTGGCTGGTCTGCGTGAAGATGGTCGACACCAGGCGCTGGCCGAAGGCGTTGTAGAGCGCGTTGTCGATCGCGCCCGGGGTGACGCCGAGGCGCGCCGCGGTGGCGCGATCGATGTCGACGTAGGCCTGCAGCCCCTCGTCCTGCTGGTCGCTGGTCACGTCGGCGAGCTCGGGCAGCTGGCGCATGCGCGCCACCAGCTTCGGCACCCACTGCGAGAGCTCGTCGGGGTTCGCGTCCTCCACCGTCATCTGGTACTGCGTGCGGCTGACGCGGTCTTCGATCGTCAGGTCCTGCACCGGCTGCATGTAGAGCGTCGCGCCCTCGACCCTGGCCAGCCGCCGCTGCAGGCGCCGGATGATCTCGGGCGCGCGCGCGTCGCGCTCGGAGAGCGGCTTGAGGTTGATCAGCATGCGGCCGCTGTTCAGCGTGGTGTTGACGCCGTCCACGCCGATGAACGACGACAGGCTCTCCACCGCCGGGTCCTCCAGCACCGCGCGCGCCAGCTCGCGCTGCTTGTCGGCCATCGCCGGGAACGAGATCGACTGCGGCATCTCCGAGATGCCCTGGATCAGGCCGGTGTCCTGCACCGGGAAGAAGCCCTTCGGGATGAAGACGTAGAGCAGCGCCGTGAGCGCGAGCGTGCCGAGCGCGACCCAGAGCGTGGCGCGCTGGCGCGCCAGCACCCAGTCGAGCATCACCGCGTAGCCGCCGATGACGCGGTCGAAGAAGGCGCCGCTGGCGCGGTAGAAGCGGCCCTGCTCGGCCTCGGGCGTGTGCCGCAGGATGCGCGCGCACATGGTCGGCGTGAGCGTGAGCGACACCACCGCCGAGATCAGGATCGCGACCGCGAGCGTGATGGCGAACTCGCGAAAAAGTCTGCCGACCACCTCGCCCATGAACAGCAGCGGGATCAGCACCGCGATCAGCGAGAACGTGAGCGAGATGATGGTGAAGCCGATCTGCGCCGAGCCCTTCAGCGCCGCCTCGAGCGGATCGTCTCCTTCCTCGAGGTAGCGCGCGATGTTCTCGATCACCACGATGGCGTCGTCCACGACGAAGCCGGTGGCGATGGTGAGCGCCATCAGCGTCAGGTTGTTGATCGAGAAGCCCGCCAGGTACATGACGCCGAAGGTGCCGACCAGCGACAGCGGCACCGCGACGCTGGGGATCGAGGTCGCCGCGGCGCTGCGCAGGAACAGGAAGATGACCATCACCACCAGCGCGATGGCGAAGGCGAGCTCGATCTTGACGTCGCGCACCGAGGCGCGGATTCCGGTGGTGCGGTCCGACAGCAGCTTCACCTCCACCGCGCCGGGCAGCGAGGCCCGCAGCTGCGGCAGCAGCTGCTTGACGCGGTCCGACACCTCGATGACGTTGGAGCCCGGCTGGCGCTGGATGTTGACCAGCACCGCCGAGGCGTCGTCGGCCCACGCCGCGAGGCGCTCGTTCTCGGCGCCGTCGACCGCCTGCGCCACGTCGGAGAGGCGGATCGGGCTGCCGCCCTTCCAGGCCACGATCAGGTTGAGGTACTCCGCGGCCGAGCGCAGCTGGTCGTTGGCGTCGATGGTCGAGGCGCGCGCCGGCCCATCGAATGATCCCTTCGCCTGGTTCACGTTGGCCGCGCTGATTGCGAGGCGCAGGTCGTCGAGCGACAGGCCGTAGGCGGCGAGCGCCTTCGGGTTGGCCTGGATGCGCACCGCGGGCCGCTGCCCGCCGGCGATCGTCACCAGGCCGACGCCCGGCAGCTGCGAGATCTTCTGCGCCACGCGCGTGTCGACCAGGTTCTGCAGCTGCGGCAGCGGCAGCGTGCCGGAGGTCACCGCCAGCGTCAGGATCGGCGCGTCGGCCGGGTTCACCTTGCTGTAGATCGGCGGCACCGGAAGGTCGCTCGGCAGGAACGAGCCCGAGGCGTTGATCGCCGCCTGCACCTCCTGCTCGGCGACGTCGAGCGGCAGCTCGAGCGAGAACTGCAGCGTGATCACCGAGGCGCCGCCGGAGCTGCTGGAGGACATCTGGTTCAGCCCCGGCATCTGGCCGAAGGTGCGCTCCAGCGGCGCGGTGATCGACGAGGTCATCACGTCCGGGCTCGCGCCCGGGTAGAGCGTGGTGACCTCGATCGTCGGGTAGTCGACCTCCGGCAGCGCCGACACCGGGATGAAGCGGTAGGCGAGCGCGCCCGCGAGCAGGATCGCCAGCATGGCGAGCGAGGTCGCCACCGGCCTGAGGATGAACGGGCGGGAGGGGTTCACCGGGGCGTCGCGCTCGGGCGGCGTGCGCGGCTACTGCTGCGACTGCCGCCGCTGGCGGCCGAGCTCGCGCATGCGCTGCTTGCGCTCCTCCTCGGGGAGCTGCTTCATCTCCTCGCCGAACTCGCCCTTGTCGATGCGCTCGTTGAGCGCCTTCCAGCGCTTCAGGCGCTCCTCGGGCGAGAGCCCCTCGAAGCCGGACTTGCGCGCCGGCGGCTTGGGCGGCCCGGTGTCGCGCTTGACCAGCTCGACCGTGGCGCCCTCGCGCAGCTTGTCGGCGCCGTCGACCACGACCAGCATCCCCGGGGTCACGCCCTGCTCGATCGCGACCCTGTCGTCCTGCACCGGCCCGAGCCGCACCTTGCGCACGCTGACGGTCTTCTTCTCCGGGTCCACGGCGTAGACGAAGGTCCCCGGCGTGCCGCGCTGCACCGCGGCGCCCGGCACCACGGTGGCGTCCTTCTTCACGTCCACCAGCAGCTTCACGTTGACGAACTGGTTGGGGAACAGCGCCAGGTCGTGGTTCGAGAACTCGGCCTTCAGCTTCACCGTGCCGGTCGCCGGGTCGACCTGGTTGTCCGCGGTGAGCAGCGTCCCGGTCGCGAGCCGCGTCTTGCCGGAGCGGTCGAACACGGTCACCGGGAGCTTGTCGCCGGCGTGCAGCTTCTTCATCACCTGCGGCACGCTGTCCTCCGGGATCGCGAACACCACCGTGATCGGCTCGAGCTGCGTGATCACGACCAGGCCGCTGGCGTCGCTCGCGTGGACGATGTTGCCGAGGTCGACCTGGCGCAGGCCGAGCCGGCCGCCGACCGGCGCGGTGACGTGGCAGTAGGTGAGCTGCAGGCGCGCGCTGTCGATCGCCGCCTGATCGATCTTGAGTGCCGCGTCGTACTGGCGCACCAGCGCGTCCTGCGTGTCGAGCTGCTGCTTGGCGACCGAGTCCTGCTTGAAGAGCAGCTGGTAGCGCTCCAGGTCGACCTTGGCGTTCGTCAGCAGCGCCTGGTCGCGCGCCAGCTGGCCCTCGGCCTGCGCCAGCTGCACCTGGTAGGGGCGCGGGTCGATCTCGGCGAGCGGCTCGCCCGCCTTCACCACCTGGCCCTCGCGGAACAGGATCTTCATCAGCTGGCCGTCGACGCGGGTGCGCACCGTCACGGTGGCGACCGGCGTCACCGTGCCGAGCGCCTCGAGCTGCACGCCGACGTCGGCGGTGACCGCCGCGGCGGCGACCACCGGAATGCCGCGCCCGAGGCCGGCATAGGCGCCTTTGCCCGGCCCCTTGGCCGCGGCCGGGCCCGCCGCCCCGGTGCCGCGGCCCTGAAAGTAGTAATACCCCGCGCCAGCGGCGAGCGCCGCGGCCGCGACCAGTCCCGCGATCCAGCTCTTTTTCATCGTTGTTTGCCTTCCAGTCCGGCTTTATAACCTCGCCCGGCCGGCTCCCTCCTTTCGAACTTGTAAGCGAATGTTGCAGTAGCGGCGCGCCGGGGTCCACCGGGCGGAGGTTCGGGCTGCGGGGAACGGGGCGCCAGGCGGCGCCGAAACTCACCTACAACTGCGAGAAAACGGGGCCAAGCCGCGCCTTCCGGCGCGGCGCCGGACCCCCAAAAACGTAGTCTGTCCCTGTTCTTGCCGGGTTGCGGCTTCGACTAGCGCAGCGCGACGCGGAATTCCTCGCGCACCACGTCCTTGCCCTGCAGCAATTCGGCCGAGCGCTCGCGCTCGGCGTCGAACACCACCGCGGCGAGCTCGCGCAGCTTGTCGCGCGTCTCCTCCAGCGTCTGGCCCTGCGAATTCACGTCCGGCAGCTCCTCGACGAAGCCGATGTAGCCGTGCGTCGAGCGCAGATATACCGCGGTAAAAGAGATCACTGGATTTTCCATGCGCGGCTCCGATCGCGTGTGCGGCAAAAGCAGATGGCAGCTTAGAGCAGCGAAGTGACGCCGGCGTTACGCAAGAAACGCGTCAGTTTCGTTATTCGTGCGCGGCGACGACGCGCAGGTGCGACACCACCGCCTTGACGCCATCGACGCCGCGGACTTTGCGCACCGCGAGCTTCGCTTCCTGCGGCGATCGGGCCACGCCCATCAGCACCACCCGGCCTCCGGTCGCGCACCAGCGCATGTTCACGGAGCCGACGCCTTGCGCCGGCGTCAGGGTGGCGTTGATCTCGCCCTCGAGCGCGGAATCGCGCACCAGGCTGCCGACGTCGCCGACCAGGAGCTCGTCGCTGAGCGACCGGATGCGCTTGTCCTCGCGCACCACGGCCTCGACCCGCCGCTTCGCCGCCTCGGACTTCACCGCGCCCGCCAGCACCACGCGGCGAGCGAAAACCAGCAGCGTGACGCCGGACCACTCGGCCTGCTTGTCCTCGAGCAGCCGCTTGGAGGCGGAAGCCGAGATCTCGGCGTCGGCCGCCACCTCGTCCCGGGTGCGCACGTCCAGCGCCGTGCCGACGGCATGGCCCAGGGCGCTGAACGGGTTGAACTGGGCCGCCGCGGGCGCTGCGGCGAGCGCCAGGGCGAGCGCGAGCCACCGCGGCGCTCGAGCCAGCGCGCTCAGCGCTCCAGCAGGTGCTTCTTGTCCTTGACCTTGGCCCACTGGTCGGCGTCCGCCGGCGCCGGTTTCCTCTCGATGATCGGCTTCCAGCCGGCGGCCAGCTCCCGGTTGCGCTCGATCCAGTCGCGCTGGCCATCGGGCACGTCGTCCTCCGCGAAGATCGCCTCGACCGGGCATTCCGGGACGCAGAGCGTGCAGTCGATGCACTCGTCGGGGTCGATCACCAGCATGTTGGGGCCTTCCCGGAAGCAGTCCACCGGGCAGACGTCCACGCAGTCGGTGTACTTGCACTTGATGCAGGACTCGGTGACGACGTAGGCCATTCTGTCTATAAGGTAATTGCAATCAACGGGTTAGCCCGAGAAGGGCGCCAGGCCGCATAATAGCGGTTCCTGCAACACCCCCCACCCCAGAGGAGTCATGAGCAGTTCAGGCATTCAGCATATTACCGACGCCAGCTTCGATCCCGAGGTTCTCCAGTCCGAGGTCCCGGTGCTGGTGGATTACTGGGCCGAATGGTGCGGCCCCTGCAAGTCGATCGCCCCGATCCTAGAGGACGTCGCCAAGGAGTACGGCGGGCGCCTCAAGGTCGCCAAGATCAACGTCGACGAGAACCAGGGCGTGCCGGCCAAGTTCGGCATCCGGGGCATCCCGACGCTGATGCTGTTCAAGAACGGCAACGTCGAGGCGACCCGGGTCGGCGCGCTGACCAAGTCCCAGCTCACCGCGTTCCTTGACAGCAATATCTAAAGGCACTACGCTCTAAAACGATTTCGCGCCGGACGGACGACCGGCGCGAAAGCGGTTCCCGGCGCCGGAGTTCTGGCGCAAAACATCCTTACCGCAACGCCGAAGCAGCGCTTCGCATCATTCCACGCATCCTATGCATCTCTCCGAGCTGAAAACCCTGCACGTCTCCGAGCTTCTCGAGAAGGCGACGCAGAACGGCGTCGACGGCGCCAACCGCATGAGAAAGCAGGACCTGATCTTCGCCATGCTCAAGAACCAGGCGAAGAAGGGCGAGTCGATCTACGGCGACGGCACGCTCGAGGTGCTGCCCGACGGCTTCGGCTTCCTGCGCTCGCCCGACACCTCCTACCTCGCCTCGACGGACGACATCTACGTCAGCCCGTCGCAGATCCGGCGCTTCAACCTGCACACCGGCGACTCGATCGAGGGCGAGATCAGGACGCCGAAGGACGGCGAGCGCTACTTCGCGCTGGTCAAGGTCGACAAGGTCAACGGCGAGACCCCCGAGGCGGCCAAGCACAAGATCCTGTTCGAGAACCTCACGCCGCTCCACCCGGACAAGATGTTCAAGCTGGAGCGGGACATCAAGGCCGAGGAGAACATCACCGGGCGCATCATCGACATCATCGCCCCGATCGGCAAGGGCCAGCGCGGCCTGATCGTGTCCCCGCCCAAGGCCGGCAAGACCGTGATGCTGCAGCACATCGCGCACGCCATCATCGCCAACCACCCCGAGGTGGCGCTGATCGTGCTGCTGATCGACGAGCGGCCGGAGGAAGTGACCGAGATGAGCCGCTCGGTGCGCGGCGAGGTGGTCGCCTCCACCTTCGACGAGCCGGCGAGCCGCCACGTGCAGGTCGCCGAGATGGTGATCGAGAAGGCGAAGCGCCTGGTCGAGCACAAGAAGGACGTGGTGATCCTGCTCGACTCGATCACGCGCCTGGCGCGCGCCTACAACACGGTGCAGCCGGCTTCCGGCAAGGTGCTCACCGGCGGCGTCGACGCCAACGCCCTGCAGAAGCCGAAGCGCTTCTTCGGCGCGGCGAGGAACGTCGAGGAAGGCGGCTCGCTCACCATCATCGCCACCGCGCTGATCGACACCGGCAGCCGCATGGACGACGTGATCTACGAGGAGTTCAAGGGCACCGGCAACCTCGAGATCCACCTCGACCGCCGCATGCACGAGAAGCGCATCTTCCCGGCGATCAACGTCAACCGCTCGGGCACCCGCCGCGAGGAGCTGCTGATCGAGAAGACGCTGCTGCAGAAGATCTGGGTGCTGAGGAAGCTCCTCTACCCCATGGACGAGCTGGAGGCGGCGGAATTCCTGATCGACAAGGTCAAGGCCACCAAGAACAACGCCGAGTTCTTCGATTCCATGAGAAGGGGTTGATTTCCATGTACAATTCAGCCCCTTCGCGCTCCCTGGCCAGGCCATGAAACCCGCAATCCACCCCGAATATCAGCCGGTGATCTTCCTCGACACCGCCTCCAACCACTCCTTCCTGACGCGCTCGGCGATCGACACCAAGGGCCGCGAGAAGATGAAATGGACCGACGGCAAGGAGTACCCGGTGGTGAAGGTCGAGGTCTCCTCCGAGTCGCACTCGTTCTACACCGGCAAGCAGAAGATCGTCGACACCGCCGGCCGCGTCGAGCGCTTCAAGCGCCGCTACACGAAGAAGAGGGCCGGCTGAGCCCGGGGCCATGCCGCCCCGCCTCGCGCTGCCGCCCTCGCCCGCCGTACTTGTCCTGATCGCCCTGGCGTTCGTCGCCCCGGGGCTGGCCGGCCACGACCCGTGGCGCGCCTTCGACGTGATCACGATCGAGGCCGCGCACCAGATGCAGCTCTCGGGAGACTGGGTGGTGCCGCACATTGCCGGCGAGCCCTGGCTGGAGGACCCGCCGCTGTTCTACTGGCTCGCGCTCGGCACCGGCAAGCTGTTCGGCGGACTGATCGGCTTCGCCGACGCGGCGCGCCTCGCCAGCGGGCTGAGCGTCGGCGCGGCGCTCGCGCTGCTCTACCTTGCCGCGCGCACCTTCGCGCCGGCGCAGGAGCGGCCCGCGGCGTCGGCCTGCGCGCCGCTGCTGCTCATCGGCTCGATCGGCCTCATGGTGCACGCGCACGAGGCGGTGACCGACCTGGCGACTCTCGCCGCGATGTGCGGCGCGCTCGCCGCCCTGGCCTGGCTTGCGGCGCGGCCAGTCGCGGCAGGCGCCGCCTTCGGCGCGGCGCTCGGCGCCGCGTTCCTCGCCACCGGCCCGCTGGTGCCGGCGCTGCTCGGCGCGGTAACGCTGGCCGCGGTGGCGGCATGCGACGCGTGGCGCGGGCGCCGCGCACTGCTGTTCCTCGCCGCGGCCGTGCCCGTCTTTGCGCTGGCGGCCGGGTCCTGGCCGGCGGCGCTCGCGCTGCGCGCGCCGGTGCTGGCGCGCGAGTGGTGGCACGCGGCGATCTCGCCGCGCGGCGAGTTCTGGGCCAACCTGCGCTACTACGTGTCGGTGGCGGGCTGGTTCGCCTGGCCGGCGTGGCCGCTCGCGGCCTGGTCGGCGTGGGTCCTGCGCCGCGAATGGCGCTCGCCCCGCGTCTTCGTGCCGCTTGCCGCCGCGCTCGCCGGGCTGCCCGCGATCGCCTGGCTCGGGCCGACGCAGGACATCAACGCCATCGTGCTGCTCGCGCCGCTCGCCCTGCTCGGCGCGCAGGGCGTGGCGCGCCTGCGCCGGGGGGCAGCCAACGCGCTCGACTGGTTCGGCGTCATGACCTTCGCCTTCTTCGCCGGCCTGGTCTGGCTGGGCTACGTCGCGATGATGACCGGCGTGCCGCCCAAGGTGGCGCACAACTTCGCCAAGGCGGCGCCCGGCTTCTTGCCCCACTTCCAGGCGCTGCCCTTCGCGGCGGCGCTCGTGCTGACGCTGGCCTGGCTCTATCTCGCCTTCTTCACCGCGCCCTCGCCGACGCGCGGCGTGACGCGCTGGGCGGCAGGAGTGGCGCTGCTCTGGGGCACCTTCGCGACGCTGTGCATGCCGTGGGCGGACTACATCAAGAGCTACCGCGGCGTGGCGCTGCAGCTCGCGGCGAAGATCCCCGCGGGCGCGGCCTGCGTCTCGGCGCTGCGACTCGGCGACCCGCAGCGCGCCGCGTTCAGCTTCCACGCCGGCCTGCGCACCCGCGCCGCGCCCGACGCGGCGGCGGCGAAGTGCCCCTACCTCGTCGTCCAGGCGAATCCGAAGCGGGAGCAGCGCGGCCCGGGCGCGGGCTGGGCGAGCATCGCCGAGGCCGGCCGCCCGGGGGACAAGGGCGAGCGCTACCGGCTCTACCGGCGCGAGGCGAAGTGAACACCACGCCGCCGACCGCTTGCCGCGCCTGGCGCAACCTCGAGGCGCACGCCGAAAGCTGGCGCGGCGCGAGCATCGCCGAACTGCTCGACAGCGACCCGGGCAGGATGCTGCGCTTCGTCGCCGAGGCCCCGGGCCTGCGGCTGGACTATTCGCGCCAGCGCCTCGGCGGCCTCACGCTGAAGATGCTCGAGCAGCTCGCGGCCGAGCGCGGCTTCGAGGAGTGGCGCCGCGGCCTGTTCACCGGCGCGCGCCTCAACTCGACCGAGGACCGGGCCGCCTGGCACACCGCCCTGCGCGCGGGGAGCGAAGCGCCGGACGAAGTGAAGCAAACCTTGAATCGAATGTTCGGTTTGAGCGAGCAGATCCGCTCGGAGAAGAAGTTCAAGAGAATCGTCAACCTGGGCACCGGCGGCTCGGACCTCGGGCCGCGGCTGCTCGCCGACGCCCTCGGTGACGGCGCGCTGGAGACGCGCTTCGCCGCCAACGTCGACCCGGCCGACCTCGCGCGCGCGCTCGAGGGCGCCGATCCCGCCCGCACGCTGTTCGTCGTGGTCTCGAAGACCTTCACCACGCAGGAAACGATGGCGAACGCGGCGCGGGCGAAGCAGTTCCTGCAGGGCCGGAACCATTTCATCGCGGTGACCGCCAACACCGAGGCGGCGAAGCGCTTCGGCGCCATGGAAGTGCTGCCGATGTGGGACTGGGTGGGCGGCCGCTTCTCGGTCTGGTCGGCGGCCGGCTTCTCGGCGCTGTGCGCGCTCGGCGCCGGGCGGTTCGCCGCGTTCCTCGGCGGCGGGCGCGACATGGACCGGCACTTCCGCGAGGCGCCGCTGGAGAGCAACATCCCGGCGCTGCTCGCCCTGATCGGCGTCTGGAACATCAACTTCCTCGGCGCGGCGACGCACGCGGTCCTGCCCTACGCGCACGCCCTGCGCCTGCTCCCCGCCTACCTGCAGCAGCTCGAGATGGAATCGAACGGCAAGCGCGTCGACCGCGAGGGCCGCGAGCTTTCCTACGCCACCGCGCCGGTGGTCTGGGGCGCCGAGGGCACGGTGAGCCAGCACTCGTTCCACCAGCTGCTGCACCAGGGCACGCAGGTGGTGCCCGTGGACTTCATCGACGCCGGCGCCGACCCGGTGCTCTCGGCCAACCTGCAGGCGCAGGGCGATGCGCTCGCCTGGGGCACGGCAGCGCGCGAGGCGAGCCTGCCGCCGCACCGGAGGTACCCCGGGAACCGCCCCTCCAGTACCATCGTGCTGGAGAAGCTGGACGCGACGGGCCTCGGCCGGCTGATCGCGCTCTACGAGCACAAGGTGTTCACGCAGGGCGTGGTCTGGAACATCAACAGCTTCGACCAGTGGGGCGTCGAGCTCGGCAAGCAGCTCGCGCAGGAGATCCTGCAAAGGAAGGAGTAGCCGTGGACCAGGAAGCGTTCAATATCAGCATCCGCAAGTTCCTCAAGATGGTCGGGGTCAACTCGCAGCGCGAGATCGAGCAGGCGGTGCAGAAGAGCCTGCAGGTGCAGCAGCTGCGCGGCGAGGAGACCCTGCCGGCGAAGGTGACTCTCGAGCTGCCTTCGCTCGGCATGAAGGTGTCGTTCGACGGCGAGATAAAGCTGAAATGAGCCGCTAGAATCGCCTCATGAACAAGGCGCGCGAGTTCGACCAGTCGGTGGTCGCGGAGCTGAAGGCGCTGCTCGGCGACCGCGTCTCCACCTCGGCCGCCGTGCGCGAGCACCACGGCAAGGACGAGTCCTATTTCCCCTACGCGCCGCCGGACGCGGTCGTGTTCCCCCACTCCACCGAGGAAGTGCGCGACGTGGTCGGCATCTGCCGGCGCCACCGCGTGCCGATGATCCCGTACGGCGTCGGCACCTCGCTGGAAGGCCACATCCTCGCGGTCCGGGGCGGCGTCTGCCTCGACCTGTCGCAGATGAACAAGGTGCTCGCGGTGCACGAGTCCGACCTGGACGCGGTGGTGCAGGCCGGGGTCACGCGCAAGCAGCTCAACGAGTTCATCAAGCACACCGGGCTGTTCTTCCCCGTCGACCCGGGCGCGGACGCGACGCTCGGCGGCATGGCGGCGACGCGCGCCTCGGGCACCAACGCCGTGCGCTACGGCACCATGCGCGAGAACGTGCTGTCGCTGAAGGTGGTGCTGGCCGACGGCCGCGTCATCCAGACCTCGCGCCGCGCCAAGAAGTCGGCGGCGGGCTACGACCTGACGCGCCTGTTCGTCGGCTCCGAGGGCACGCTCGGCATCATCACCGAGGTGACGGTGCGGCTGTACCCGGTGCAGGAGGCGATGTCGGCCGCGGTGTGCGCCTTCGACAGCGTCGACGGCTGCACCAACACCGTGATCCAGACCATCCAGTCCGGCATCCCGATCGCGCGCTGCGACATCGTCTGCGACAAGACCGTCGACGCGATCAACAAGTTCAAGAAGACCGGCTATCGCGTCGCGCCCACGGTTTTCTTCGAATTCCACGGCACCAAGGCTTCGGTGGTGGAGCAGGCGGAAGCCGTGCAGGCGATCGCGAAGGAGCACGGCGGCAAGGACTTCCAGTGGGCCACCAGGCCCGAGGAGCGCACGCAGCTGTGGCAGGCGCGCCACGACGCCTACTTCGCCTGCCTGCAGATCCGGCCGGGCTCGCGCGCCGTGTCCACCGACGTCTGCGTGCCGATCTCGCGGCTCGCCGAGTGCGTGCACGAGACCATGGAAGACGTGAAGCGCTACATCGCGCCGGTGCCGCTGCTCGGGCACATCGGCGACGGCAACTTCCACCTCATGTTCCTGGTCGACCCGGGGAAGCCCGAGGAGACCGAGCTCGCGAAGCAGTTCAACGGTCGCCTGGTCGAGCGCGCGCTGAAGATGGAAGGCACCTGCACCGGCGAGCACGGCGTCGGCATGGGCAAGATCGGCTCGATGCGCATGGAGCTGGGCGACGACGTGATGCAGGTGATGCAGGACCTGAAGCGCGTCTTCGACCCGGACGGCCTCCTCAACCCGGGCAAGGTCGTATCCCTCCAATGAGCGCCGAGCAGCGGCTCAAGGAGCTGGGCATCGACCTTGGCAAGGTCGCCGCCCCGGTCGCCAACTACGTCAACGCGGTGAGGACGGGGAACCTGCTGTTCCTCGCCGGCAAGGGGCCTGGAGCCGTCAAGGGAAAGCTCGGCAAGGAATTCTCCGCCGAGCAGGGATACCAGCACGCCCGCGCGACGGGCCTCGCCCTGCTCGCGGTGATGCGCCAGGAGCTCGGCAGCCTCGACAAGGTGAAGCGCGTGGTCAAGGTGCTCGGCATGGTGAACGCGGCGCCGGAGTTCACCGACCACCCCAAGGTGATCAACGGCTGCTCGGACCTCTTCGTCGAGGTGCTGGGCGAGAAGGGCAAGCATGCCCGCTCCGCCGTCGGCATGGGCCCGCTTCCGATGGGAATCCCGGTCGAGATCGAGGCGATCGTCGAGGTCGGGGACTAGGGCGAACGCGGCCCGGCCCGCTATCGGGTCAGATCGTCATCACGTTCTTGCGGTAGAACTTCAGCTCCTCGATCGACTCGTAGATGTCGGCGAGCGCCTCGTGTTTGCCCGCCTTCAGCTTCATCATCTCCTTGATGAGCCCCGGCTTCCATCGCCGCACCAGCTCCTTGATCGTGGAGACGTCCAGGTTGCGGTAGTGGAAGTGGGATTCGAGCCGCGGCATCCAGCGGGCGAGGAAGCGGCGGTCCTGGCAGATCGAGTTGCCGCACATCGGTGACGCGCCCTGCGGCACGTGGCGCGCGAGGAACTCGAGCGCGTGGCGCTCGGCGTCGGCCTCGTCGAGCACCGACGCCTTGACCCGGTCGATGAGCCCGGACTTGCCGTGCACCGAAGTGTTCCAGCCGTCCATCGCGCCGAGCACCTCCGCGGGCTGGCGCACCACAAGTACCGGGCCCTCAGCGATCAGGTCGAGCTGCGCGTCGGTCACCAGCAGCGCGATCTCGAGCACGCGATCGGTGTCGGGAACCAGGCCGGTCATCTCCATGTCGATCCAGGCGAGGTTGTTCGGATCGGCGGCCATGGCTTATTCTCTCACGGGATGACGAGCACCCCGGCATGACCAACGTCTTCACGCTCGTGTTCCTCGTCGCGCTCGCGGCGGCGACGGGCACGCGCCTCTGGCTCGCCGCGCGCCAGGTGCGGCACGTGCGCGCCAACCGCGGCGCCGTGCCGGCCGGGTTCGCCGACGCGATCCCGCTCGTCTCGCACCAGAAGGCGGCCGACTATACCGTCGCCAAGACGCGGCTGGGCATGGTCGACGCGGCCCTCGATGCCGCGATCCTGCTCGCGCTGACGCTTGGCGGCGCGCTGCAGCGGCTCGCCGGCGAGTGGGCGCGAATGCTGCCGCCGCAATCGCTCTGGCACGGCGCGGCGCTGGTGCTGTCGGTGCTGGCGCTGCGCGGGCTGCTCGAGCTGCCGCTCGGCGCCTGGCGCGTGTTCGGCATCGAGCAGCGCTTCGGCTTCAACCGCATGACCGTGGCCCTGTTCCTCGCCGACCTCGCGAAGCAGGCGCTGGTCGGGCTCGCGCTCGGCGCGCCGCTGCTCGTGGCGGTGCTCTGGCTGATGCGCGGGGCGGGCGAGCTGTGGTGGCTGTACGCGTGGGCGCTGGTGGTGGCCTACAGCGTGTTCCTGCAGATGATCTATCCGGCGGTCGTGATGCCGCTGTTCAACAAGTTCAGCCCGCTGCGCGACCCGGCGCTCGCCGGCCGCGTCGAGGCGCTGCTCGCGCGCTGCGGCTTCCGCTCCCGCGGCCTCTACGTGATGGACGGCTCGAAGCGCTCCGCGCACGGCAACGCCTTCTTCACCGGGTTCGGCGCCTCCAAGCGGATCGTGCTGTTCGACACGCTGCTGGCGCGGCTGCAGCCGGCGGAGATCGAGGCGGTGCTGGCGCACGAGCTCGGCCACTACAAGCTGCACCACGTCGCCAAGGGGATGGCGCTGAGCTGGGCGGTGAGCCTCGCCCTGCTCGCCGCGCTCGGCTGGCTCGCGGGAGAGGCGTGGTTCTATCAGGGGCTCGGCGTGCACACGGCGTCGCTGGGCGCCGCGCTGCTCCTGTTCCTGCTGGTGGTGCCCGAGTTCACCTTCTTCCTGCAGCCGGCGCTGAGCCTGCTGTCGCGGCGCCACGAGTACGAGGCCGACCGCTACGCCACCCGCCACTCGGCGGCGCGCGAGCTGGTGCAGGCGCTGGTCAAGCTCTACAAGGACAACGCCTCGACCCTCACGCCCGACCCGCTGCACTCCGGGTTCTACGATTCCCATCCGCCGGCCGCGGCGCGCATCGCCCGGCTGCGCGCCGCCTGAAGGAGCGCGCGATGAGCGATCTGGCGAAGAAGCGCTGCAAGCCCTGCGAAGGCGGCGTCGCGCCCTACACCGCGGCGCAGGCCGCCGAAATGCTGAAGAGCCTGAAGGGCTGGATCCTCGAGGACGGGCGTCTGGTCAAGCTCTACCCTTTCAGGAACTACTACGAGACCATGGCGTTCGCGAACGCGCTGGCCTGGGTGTCGCACCGCGAGGACCATCACCCCGACCTGGAGGTCGGCTACAACAAGTGCCGCGTCACGTATTCCACCCACGCGATCGGCGGGCTGTCGGAGAACGACTTCATCTGCGCCGCCAAGGCCGACGCCCTGTTCGAGCTGTAGCGCGCGCAGCTTGAAGCGGATCTTCAGCTCCTACAACCGCATCGCCGTCCATCACGCGCGCAACCTGCTCGAGGCCGAGGGCATCCGCGCCGAGGTGAGGAACCAGTTCCTGTCCTCGGCGATGGGCGAGCTGCCGCCCAACGAGTGCCAGACCGAGCTGTGGGTGCTGCGCGACGAGGACGCGTCGCGCGCGGAGGCCGTGCTGCGCCGCCCGCCCGCTTCCGGCCCGGCCTGGAAATGCCCGGGCTGCGGCGAGACCCTCGGGCCGCAGTTCACGCAGTGCTGGAAGTGCGGTGCCTACCGCGCCGGCTGAAGCCCGGCCTAGAGGGCGCGCACGAAGGTCAGGATCAGCAGCAGGAACACCCACAGGACAAGCGCGCGCCAGAGCAGCCCGACGGTGCCGTCGAGGTGCTGCACGTCGGCCGCGTCGCCCAGCCCGAGCTCGGGGCGCACCTGCAGGCCCTCGACCTCGTCGAGCGGCATGCCGAGGCGCACTCCGAGAGCGCCGGCGCTCGCGGCGAGCACGATGCCCATGTTGGGGTCGGGCCAGGCGGCGGCCTGCGTGCGCCAGCAGTAGACCGCATCCTCGAAGTCGCCCACCACGGCGAACGCCGCCGCGGTGAGCCGCGCCGCCGGCCAGTCGAGCGCCGCGCGCGCGCCGCGCGCGCAGCGGCCGAACTCGCCCTTGCCGCCCCAGCGCCGGTCGAGGAACACGGCCATGCGGTACAGGATCGCGCCGGTCGGCCCCGGCAGCACCACGAACCAGAACAGCACCGCGAAGACGTGGCGGTGCGAAGCCGCCACCGCTTCCTCGATCGCGAGCCGCACCACCTCCTCGCGGCTGCGGTGCAGCGCCGACTCGCCGCGCCATGCGCCGATCAGCTCGCGCGCGCGGTCGGTGTCGCCCTCCTTCAGCGCCGACTGGATGTCGGTGAAGAAGTGGCTGAACTGCCGGAAGCCGAGGGTGACATAGAGCGCGGCGACGTTCGCCAGCAGCGCCGCGAGCGGGCTGACCCAGGCGAGCGCCAGATAGGCGGCGAGCGCTGCCGCCGCAGGCAGCAGCGCCGCCACCGCCCACGCGACCGTGCCGTGGCGGAACTCCCCCGCGTTGAACGAGCCCTCGAGCCAGTCGGACCACCCGGCGAGCGCCGCGTACACCGCCCTGCGGTCGGCAAGCGGGCGCCACTGCTCGAGCAGCAGCGCGGCGATGATCGCGGCGACGGCCATGTGTGCCCCGAGTCTAACCCGCGTCCGCGTCGAGCAACCGGGACAGGTTGACGAGCATTCCCGCGGTCGCGCCCCAGATGGTGTGGCCGCCGTACTGCATCACGAAGTACCAGCGCAGCGCGCCGCGCCACTGGCGCGACTCGCGCCGCCGGTTGGCCGGGTCCAGCACGAACGCGAGCGGCACTTCGAAGATCTCTTCGACTTCGCGCGCATCGGCGAGCAGCTCGAACGGCGGCGAGACCACGCCGACCACCGGCGTGATGCGGAAGCCCGTTCCCGTGTGGTACTCGGAAAGGCGGCCCAGCAGTTCGACGCGCGCCGAATCGAGCCCGATCTCCTCGCGCGTCTCGCGCAGCGCGGTAGCCTCGGGCGAGGCGTCCCCCGCGGCGACCCGGCCGCCGGGGAAGCTGACCTGGCCCGAATGGTCGCGCAGGTGCAGGGCGCGGCGCGTGAACAGCACCGTCGGCTCGCTTTCTCGCGCCACGATCGGCACCAAGACCGCCGCGGGCGTGCGGGCCTCCGGGCGCACGCCCTCGTCGCCGTAGACCGCCATGGACGGCGCCGCGCCGGCCGCAAAGCGGCGGCGCACCGCGTCGAGCGTCGGTGGGAGGGCGGCCAGGCGCTTACGGCACCAGGATGACCGACCCCGTGGTCTGGCGCGACTCGAGATCGCGGTGGCACTTCGCCGCTTCGGCAAGCTTGTAGCGCGCCGTGGTCTCGATCTTCACCGCGCCCGAGGTCACCGCCTCGAACAACGCGGCCGAGCGAGAGACCAAGTCGGCCCGCGCCGCGATGTAGGTGGCGAGCGTCGGCCGGGTGACGTAGAGCGAGCCCTTGGCCGAGAGCACGCCGAGGTTCAGCGGCGGCACCGGCCCGGAGGCATTGCCGAACGTGACCATCAGGCCGCGCGGCTGCAGGCAGTCGAGCGACCCCTCCCAGGTGGTCTTGCCGACCGAGTCGTAGACCACCGGCACGCCCTTGCCGCCGGTGATCGCCTTCACCCGCTCGACGAAGTTCTCCTTGGAGTAGTTGACGACATGGTGCGCGCCGTGCGCCTTGGCGAGCGCGCACTTCTCTTCCGACCCGGCGGTGCCGATGGTGGTGACGCCGAGCGCCTTCAGCCACTGGCACGCGATCAGGCCGACGCCGCCGGCGGCGGCGTGCCACAGCACGGTCTCGCCCTTCTTCACCGCGTAGGTGGAGAAGATCAGGTAGTGCACCGTGAGGCCCTTCAGCAGCATCGAGGCCGCCTGCTCGTTGCTGATGCCCTGCGGCAGCTTCACCATGCGCTCGGCCGGAACCAGCCGCGACTCGCAGTACGACCCGGGCAGGCCGGTATAGCAGACCCGGTCGCCCACCTTGAGGTCCGCGACGCCCGGGCCGACGGCCTCGACCACGCCCGCGGCCTCGTTGCCCGCCGTCTGCGGCAGCTGCATCGGGTAGAGCCCCGAGCGCTGGTAGGTGTCGACGAAATTGACCCCGATCGCGGTATGCCGGATGCGGATCTGCCCCTGCCCCGGGTCGCCGACCTGTACGTCGTCGAGCTGCAGCACCTCTGGGCCGCCCTGCTTGTGGTAACGCACTGCCTTCGCCATCGCTTGCCTCCTCGTCTAGGGTTTCCTGTCCTTGCCGTCCGGCGCCGCCGCACCCATTGCCTGCTGCATCGCGGTGAGCCCCGATTTCTGCATCTCCAGCCCCTGGATCGCCATGCGCAGCATGTTGAGGTTCATGCCGAGCCAGAGTTCCACCGATTTCAGCTCCTGGATGCGCTTTTCGATCTCCTTCGGGTCGAGCGTGGGCATCGCCATCCCCGGCACCGGCACGCCGAGCGGGCCCCACAGGCGGCGGAACATCTCGAACGGGTCCTGCGGCGGCGTCGGTTCGGTCATCGGGCCTCCGTCTCCTCGAAGAATGCGCGCACCTCGGCCTCGCGCGCCAGCGTGTCCTGGTAGCCGAGGTCGATCAGGGTGCGGCAGAAGCTCTCCTCGAACAGCAGGTAGCTCACCAGGTTCGAGCCCGAGCGGTTGAGCGCGCCGGTCGGGCGCAGGATGAAGCGTACCGTCCGCGGCAGCTCGTGCACGAAGCGCGCCGCGATGCGCTCGATCGGCTGCGACGGCGAGATGAACAGCACCCGGACGGGCCGCAGCGGCAGGTGCGCTTCCTCGAGCTTCTCCGGCGGAATCAGCCGCAGCGTGCGGTTGATGCGCTCCATGCGCTCCAGGTCCACCGACAGCCCGTCGAGGAAGATCGAGTTGAGGGCGTGGCCTGCGATCTGCGCCACCGACGGGTAGATGTTGGAGCGGGCGCGGTTCTGGTCCGGGGCCTGGCGCCCGGTGCCCACCACCAGCACGCGGTCGGCGCCGAGGTGCAGCGCCGGGCTGATCGGCGCCAGCTGCCGCACCGAGCCGTCGCCGAAGTATTCGCGGTGCACCTTGACCGCGGGGAAGATGAAGGGCAGGGCCGAGGACGCGAGCAGGTAGTCCAGCTTCAGCGTCACCGCGGCGCCGATCCGCTGGTTGCGCTCCCAGCCCTCGAGCCCGGAGCCGCCCTGGAAGAAGGAGACGCTCTGCCCGGTGGTGTAGCCGGAGGCGGTGACGCTGATCGCGTATAGCGCCCCCGAGTCGACGTGATCCTGGATGCGGCTGAACGGCAGGGTGCGCTCCAGCATTTCGCGCAACGGCGCGTTGTCGAGCAGCGAGACCGGGTTGTGGCGCGAGATGAGCATCATCGCCGCAAGCCAGCGCGCCCCGCTGCGCATGATGTGAGCGAAGTCGGTGCGGTAGACGTGGTGGCAGTGCATGTGCTCCCACACCTCGAGCAGGTTGCCCACCGCGCGGCTGAAGTTGTCGGCGTACACCGCCAGCGTGGCGGCGTTGATCGCCCCGGCCGAGGTGCCGCACAGGATCGGGAAGGGGTTCTTCTGCGGGTTGCCGAGGACGTCGCGCACGGCCTTCACCACCCCGACCTGGTAGGCGGCGCGCGCGCCGCCGCCGGTGAGCACCAGTCCGGCTCTCGGCTTCATCAGAACAGCGTCTGCTCCTGCCCGCGCGGCGCGTTGGCATCCGCAACGATCAGCGCCGTCATGTTGACGAGGCGCCGCACCGTGGCTGAGGGCGTGAGGATGTGGACCGGCCGGGCCGCGCCGAGCAGGATCGGCCCGATGGTGACGTTCTCGGCCGACGCCACCTTGAGCAGGTTGAAAGAGATGTTGGCGGCATCCAGCGTCGGCATGACCAGCAGGTTGGCCATGCCCTTGAGCCGCGAGCTCGGAAACGCCCTCAGGCGCAGGCTCTCCGAGAGCGCGGCGTCGCCGTGCATCTCGCCCTCGACCTCGAGCTCGGGCGCGCGCTCCTCGAGCAGCGCGAGTGCCCGCTGCATCTTGCGCGCGGAAGGAAGATCCGTCGAGCCGAAGCTGGAAGCGGAGAGCAGCGCCACCTTGGGGACGATGCCAAAGCGGCGCACCTCCTCGGCGGCGAGCATCGTCATCTCTGCGATGTGCGCCGCGTCGGGGTCGGGCGTGACGTAGGTGTCGCAGATGAACACGGTCCGGTCGGGCAGGATGAGCGCGTTCATCGCCGCGTAGTGGCCGATGCCCGCGCGCCGCCCGATCACCTGGTCGACGTAGTGCAGGTGCAGGGCATGCGTCCCGAACGTGCCGCACAGCATGCCGTCGGCCTCGCCCTTGTACATCATCATCGCCCCGATCAGGGTCGCGCGCCGCCGCATCTCGATGCGCGCGTACTCCGGCGACACGCCCTTGCGCTCGGTGAGCCGGTGGTAGGTCTGCCAATAGTCCCGGTAGCGGGGGTCGAGCTCGGGATTGACCAGCGCGAAGTCGTGCCCGGCGCGCATGCGAAGCCCGAGGCGCTCGAGGCGCTGCTCGACCACCGCCGGGCGCCCGATCAGCGTGGGGGCCGCGAGGCCCTCGTCGAGCACCACCTGGGTCGCGCGCAGCACGCGCTCGTCCTCGCCCTCGGCGTAGACGATGCGCCGGGGCGCCGCCTTCGCCGCCGAGAACAGCGGCTTCATGATCAGGCCGGAGTGATAGACGAACTGGGTCAACGAGGCGCGGTAGACCTCGAGGTCGGCGAGCGGCCGTGTCGCCACGCCCGAGTCCATCGCCGCCCGCGCTACCGCCGGCGCGATCTGCGAGATCAGCCGCGGATCGAAGGGCTTCGGGATCAGGTACTCGGGCCCGAAATTGAGAGCCTCGATGCCGTAGGCGAGCGAGACCTGCTCCGAGGTCTCGGCTTGGGCGAGCTCGGCGATGGCGCGCACCGCCGCGAGCTCCATCTCGGCGGTGATGGTGGTCGCGCCGACGTCGAGCGCGCCGCGGAAGATGAACGGGAAGCAGAGGACGTTGTTGACCTGATTCGGGTAATCGGTGCGCCCGGTGGCGATGACGCAGTCCGGCCGCGCCTCCTTCGCCAGCTCCGGCCGGATCTCCGGCTCCGGGTTGGCGAGCGCGAGGATCAGCGGTCGCTGGGCCATCTTCTTCACCATGGCGGGCTTCAGCACGCCGCCTGCCGACAGCCCGAGGAAGACGTCGGCGCCGCCGATTACCTCGTCGAGCGTTCTCGCCTTCGTCTCGACGGCGAAGCGCTCCTTGTCCGGATCCATCTCTTCCTTGCGGCCCTTCCAGACCACGCCCTTGATGTCGCTGACCACGATGTTCGAGCGCGGCAAACCCATCTTGACCAGCAGATCGAGGCAGGCGAGCGCGGCCGCTCCCGCGCCGGAGGCCACGAGCCTCACCTCCTCGATCTTCTTCCCTACGACCTTCAGGCCGTTGAGCACCGCGGCGCCGACGATGATGGCGGTACCGTGCTGGTCGTCGTGGAACACCGGAATCTTCATGCGGCCGCGGAGCTTCCTCTCCACCACGAAGCATTCCGGCGCCTTGATGTCCTCGAGGTTGATGCCGCCGAAGGTCGGCTCCAGGCTGGCGATGATCTCGACCAGCCGGTCCGGGTCGCGCTCGTCGATCTCGAGGTCGAAGCAATCGATGCCCGCGAACTTCTTGAACAGCACCGCCTTGCCCTCCATCACCGGCTTCGCGGCGAGCGGGCCGATCGCGCCCAGCCCGAGCACGGCGGTGCCGTTGGTGACCACCGCGATCAGGTTGGCTCGCGCGGTGAGGCGCTCGGCCTCGGCCGGATCGCGCTGGATCTCCTCGCACGCGACCGCGACGCCCGGTGAATAGGCGAGCGCAAGGTCGCGCTGGTTGGTGAGTTGCTTGGTGGCGAGGACCGAGACCTTCCCGGGGCGCGGCAGGCGATGGTACTCGAGCGCGTTTTTCCTGAGTTCCTCGTCCAATCGTCCCCCCGGGTGATGCAAAAATTATATCCGTATAATCAAGTTCCTACCGGCCCGACCGCGTGAAGACTCCTGCGCCGACGCGCGCCGCGCTGCGCGCCGCTGAAATCCAGCCGTTCGTCGTCATGGACGTGCTGGCGCGCGCGCACCGGCTGGAGACGGCGGGCCGCCGAGTCATCCACATGGAGATCGGCGAGCCTGACTTCACCGCGCCGCCGCCGGTGGTCGAGGCGGCGATGCGCGCCCTGCGCGACGGCAGGAGCGCCTATACGCCGACGCTCGGCCTGCCCGAGCTGCGGCAGGCGATCGCCGGCGACTACCGGCGGCGCTTCGGCGTCCGGGTTGCGGATTCCCGGATCGCCGTGACCGCGGGCGCCTCGGGCGGGCTGCTGCTGCTGCTCGCACTGTACGTCGACCCGGGAGACGAAATGCTGGTGCCCGACCCGGGCTACCCGGGCTACCGCCACATGGTGCGCGCGTTCGAGGGCATGGCGCGCCCGCTACCGCTCTCGGCGCGCACGAATTTCCAGCCCACCCTGGAAATGGTGCGCGCCGCCTGGCGCCCGCGCACCCGCGGGCTGATCCTCGGCTCGCCCTCGAACCCCACGGGTACGCTGATCGCG
>Ga0335085_10002912_pt1 | contig 30789 bp, 26 predicted proteins | sample Lox_Sample_45_FD_206712 | JGI IMG/M metagenome (GOLD analysis project Ga0335085, IMG submission 206712) | Soil microbial communities from Loxahatchee National Wildlife Refuge, Florida, United States - Lox_Sample_4.5 | ecosystem: Environmental > Terrestrial > Soil > Wetlands | place: USA... | reverse complement strand
TGCATCCGGCCGCAATCCGGCCTTGCGGCATTTGATGTCGATGAACTTCTCGGCGCCGAGGTCGGCGCCGAATCCCGCCTCGGTGACGACGTAGTCCGCGAGCTTGAGCGCGGCACGCGTGGCGATCACGGAGTTGCAGCCATGCGCGATGTTGGCGAAGGGCCCGCCATGCACGAAGGCGGGGTTGTTCTCGAGCGTCTGCACGAGGTTCGGCGCGATTGCATCCTTCAGGAGCGCGGCCATCGGGCCGTCGGCCTTGAGTTGCGCCGCACGCACGGGCTTGCGGGCGCGCGTTTGCCCCACGATGATGTCGCCGAGGCGCCGCCGCAGGTCCGCGAGATCGCCGGCGAGGCAGAAGATCGCCATCACCTCCGAGGCGACAGTAATGTCGAAACCGTCCTCTCGGGGAAAGCCGTTCGCGACGCCGCCCAAGGAGTTGACGATAGAGCGAAGCGCGCGGTCGTTCATGTCCATGCAGCGCCGCCAGGCGATGCGGCGCGGATCGATGCCGAGCTCGTTGCCCCAATAGATGTGATTGTCGATCAGCGCCGCGAGCAGGTTGTTCGCGGTGCCGATCGCGTGAAAATCCCCGGTGAAGTGCAGATTGATGTCCTCCATGGGCACGACCTGGGCATAGCCGCCACCGGCCGCCCCGCCCTTCATCCCGAAGCACGGGCCGAGGCTGGGCTCGCGCAGGCAAATCGCCGCTCGCTTGCCGATGTGATTGAGTGCATCGCCGAGGCCAACGGTCGTGGTCGTCTTGCCTTCGCCGGCAGGGGTGGGGGTGATCGCCGACACCAGGATCAGCTTTCCGTCCGGCCGATCCTGGAGCGTGCGGACGAAGTCCAGCGAGAGCTTGGCCTTGTAGGGGCCGTAATTCAGGAGTGCGTCGGCCGGGATCCCCAGCTTTTCGCGGCCGACCTCGGCGATCGGCCGCATCCGCGCGGCTTGCGCGATCTCGATGTCGGATTTGGGCGCTTCGTGCTGGGTGCTCATCTGATTCCCCTGCCGGTTCTATGTCTGCGAGGAGCGCCGAATGACGCGTGCCTCGGTCACGATGATGCTCATGGGTATGTCGTGAGGCTGCGGATAGATGGTCGAGAGGTGGGAAAGCTCGTAGCCGACGCCGATGGCCAGCGTCCCGCGGGGTAACTTGGCCAATGTACGGTCATAGTAGCCTGCGCCATATCCCAAGCGATAGCAGCGATCGTCGAATCCGACCAGCGGAACGAGCAGGACCTCCGGCCGCACGCGCTCTCCCTCCGCCGGCACGGGGATGTTCCAGACGCCGGATGTCATGAGTGCATTGGGATGCCAGGCTCTGAACTCGACAGGGGTCCGCTTTTCGACCACGACCGGCAACGAGAGCCGCGCGCCGTGGTCGAGAAGCCCCGACACGAATTCGCGGAGGTCGGTCTCGCCTCGAATCGGCCAATAGAATCCGACCGAGGTCCCACGCGGAACGATCCCGGAAAGCGCCGCGATGATCGCCCCATCGCAGTGCTGACGCTCGGCACCTCGAAATGCCATCCGCGCGGCAACGAGCCTCTGCCGCTCGTGGGCACGCCATTTCCGGATCTGCGGCCAAGTCTCCATGAGCGCAGGCGACGCCAAATCGGCCTTCGATTGCGTGGCGGGGCTCGATGTTAGTGCGGCGGACCTCTCCGGTCACGGCCCATCTGGCTGAGCCCGCAATTCGGCTTGGCACGCCGCTCGCTTCGCTGACCCTGGCTCCGCGGATGCCGCCTCGCTATCATCCCTTGCCATGAGAGCGGTCCGTTCCCCGCGAGCCAGATGCTGCAAAGCCTTTCCATCCGCGACGTCGTCCTGATCGACCGGCTCGAGCTCGGATTCCATCCGGGCCTGGGCGTGCTCACCGGCGAGACCGGTGCGGGGAAGTCGATCCTGCTCGATGCGCTGGGGCTCTCGCTGGGCGTGCGCGCCGAGAGCGGTCTGGTGCGGTCCGGCGCCGCGCAGGCCATGGTGAGCGCGGAATTCTCGCTTCCGGCGGGGCATCCCGCGCGGCACCTCCTTGCGGAGCACGGCTTCATCGGCGGGGAGGACGACCGCGCCGTGCTGCGCCGGGTCCTCGCCGCCGACGGACGCAGCCGCGCCTTCATCAACGATCAGCCCGCGAGCATCGGCCTGCTGCGCGAAGTCGGCGAGCTGCTGGTGGAGATCGAGGGCCAATTCGCGCAGCGCGGCCTGCTCGATGCCTCGACGCATCGCGATGCGCTCGATGCCTTCGGCGGCTACGGTGGAGAGATCGAGGCTCTGCGCGCGGCGTTCCGCGCCTGGCGCGAGGCGCGGGAGGCGCGCGCGGCGGCGGAGCAGCGCCTCGCCAAGGCCCGCGCCGAGGAGGACTACTTGCGCCACGCGCTCGGCGAGCTCGAGACGCTGAAGCCCGAGCCCGGCGAGGAGCAGCGGCTCGCGGACTCCCGCGGCTTCCTCCAGCAGCGCGAGAAGCTCGGCGAGGCGCTCGAGGGGGCGCTCGCGGAGCTCGCGGGCGAGCGCGGCGCCGAGCGCGCGATCAACTCCGCGCTGCGCCCGCTGGAGCGGCTTCGCGACAAGCTCGGCGAGCGGCTCGATCCCGCGGTCGCCGCGCTCGACCGCGTCGCGAGCGAAATGCGCGAGGCGATCGCGCAGATCGAGGCCGCGCTCCGCGAGCTCGGCCCCGCCGGGTTGAGCCTGGAGCAGATCGAGGAGCGGCTTTTCGCGCTCCGCGCGCTTGCGCGCAAGCACGGCGTGAGCGTCGACGGGCTCGTCGAGCTGCGGGCGGAGATCGTCGCCAAGGTGGCCGCGCTCGAGGATGGCGGCGGCGAAATGAAGAAGCTGCAGCGCCGCGAGGCCGAGCTCCGCAACGACTACGTCGCCGCCGCTGGGCGCGTCGGCGAGCGCCGCCGCTTTGCGGCAAAGGAGCTCGATGCCGCGGTGGCGAAGGAGCTGAAGCCGCTCAAACTGGAGCGTGCGCGGTTCGCGACCGTGCTGACGGTGCTCCCGGAGCCGGAATGGGGCGAATGGGGCGCCGAGCGCGTCCATTTCGAGGTGCAGACCAATCCCGGCGCACCGCCGGGACCGATCGGCAAGATCGCGTCCGGTGGCGAGCTCGCGCGCTTCCTCCTAGCGCTCAAGGTCGTGCTCGCGCGGACCCTGCCCGCGACCACCCTGGTCTTCGACGAGGTCGACAGCGGCATCGGCGGCGCTGTTGCCGCAGCAGTGGGCGAGCGCCTCCATCGTCTCGGCGAGAGCCTGCAGGTGCTCGTCGTGACGCACTCGCCGCAGGTCGCGGCCAAGGGCACGCATCATTGGCGCGTCGCCAAGCGGCAGGCCGCGAGCAGGACGCTCACGACCGTCGACGAGCTCTCGGCCGCGGAGCGGCGCGAGGAGATCGCGCGGATGCTCTCCGGGAGCGTCGTCACAGCGGAGGCTCGCGCCGCCGCGGCAAGCCTGATGGGAGGAGGGCCGCCGTGACGCCGAAGAAATCCTCCCTTGCGGAGAAACCGACCGCCGCACTCTCGGAAACCGAGGCCGCGGCCGAGCTCGAGCGCCTCGCGAAGGAGATCGCGCGGCACGATCGCCTTTATTACCAGGAAGCGATGCCGGAAATTTCCGACGCCGAATACGACGCGCTGCAGCGCCGGAACGCCGCGATCGAGAAGCGCTTTCCGGCGCTCGTCCGCGCCGACAGCCCGAGCCGGCGCGTGGGCGCCGCGGCGGCGGGCGGCTTCGCCAAGGTCGCGCACGCGACGCCGATGCTCTCGCTCGACAACGCCTTCGACGAGACGGACGTCCGCGGCTTCTTCCAGAGCATCCGCAACTATTTCAAGCGCCCGGAGGATTTGGCGCGCGTCGCCGAGGACCGGATCGCCGTCATGGCGGAGCCCAAGATGGACGGGCTCTCCTCGGCGCTCCGCTATGAGAAGGGGAGGCTCGTCCTGGGCGCGACGCGCGGCGACGGGCTCGTGGGCGAGGACGTCACCGCCAACATCAAGACGATCCGCACGGTGCCAAAGCAACTCGAGGGCCGCGGCTGGCCTGAGGTGCTGGAGGTCCGCGGCGAGGTCTATCTCGAGCACAAGGGCTTCTTCGCGCTCAACGCAGAGCGCGAGAAAGCGGAAGAGCCGGTCTTCGCCAATCCCCGGAACGCCGCCGCGGGCTCGCTCCGCCAGCTCGATCCCGGGATCACGGCCTCGCGCCCGCTCAAGTTCTTCGCCTATGCCCTGGGAGGCAGCAGCGAGTCCTTCGCCAAGACGCACGCGGATATCCTGAAGCACTTCCGCGACTGGGGCTTCTCCGTCAATCCGAAATCGAAGCTATGCCACGGGCTGGACCAGCTCTTCGGCTACTATCGCGCCATGCTCGGGGAGCGCGCCGATCTCCCCTACGACATCGACGGTGTCGTATACAAGGTGAACGACCTCGATCTCGAGGAGCGGCTGGGCATGGCGACGCGGGCACCGCGCTGGGCGCTCGCGCACAAATTCCCGGCGGAGCAGGCGCAGACCCTGCTCGAGGACATCATCGTGCAGGTCGGGCGTCAGGGCTCGCTGACGCCGGTTGCGGTGCTGAAGCCGATCACCGTCGGCGGCGTCGTCGTCCAGCGCGCGACGCTCCACAACGAGGACGAGATCGCGCGGAAGGACGTCCGCGTCGGCGACACCGTGATCGTGCAGCGCGCGGGCGACGTGATCCCGCAGATCGTGGGCGTCGTGCCGGAGAAGCGCCCGCGGGGCGCCAAGCCCTATGTCTTCCCGCACAAGTGTCCGATCTGCAACAGCCTCGCGGTGCGCGAGCCCGGCGAGGCCGTGCGGCGCTGCACCGGCGGGCTCATCTGCGCGGCGCAGGCGGTGGAGCGCCTTCGGCATTTCGTCTCCCGCGACGCCTTCGACATCGAGGGCCTCGGCGCAAAGCACATCGAGGAATTCTGGGACGACAAGCTCATCAAGTCGCCCGCCGAGATCTTCAGGCTAAAGGGCCGCGTCGACGAGATCGCGGAGCGCGAGGGCTGGGGACCCCAGAGCGCGCGGAAGCTTACCGACGCCATCGAGGCGCGGCGCAGGATCTCGCTCGACCGCTTCGTCTATGCGCTGGGCATTCCGCAGGTGGGGCAGGCGACGGCGAAGCTGCTGGCGCGCTACTACAAGTCGCTGGAGCGCTGGCGCAAGGAGATGATTGCGGCCAAGGACCCCGAGAGCGAGGCCTGGCAGACGCTCAACGACATCCACGGCATCGGTGAGGACATGGCCGCGGACATCGTCGGATTCTTCGCGGAGCCGCACAACCGCAAGGTCATGGACGAGCTCCTGAAGGAAGTGGATGTCACGGACTTCGAGGCGCCGAAGACCGTCCATTCGAAGATCGCGGGCAAGACCGTGGTCTTCACGGGGACCCTCACGGCGATGACGCGCTCGGAGGCGAAGGCCCGCGCCGAGGCGCTCGGTGCCAACGTCGCCGGCAGCGTTTCCAAGAAGACCGATTACGTCGTCGTCGGTGAGGAGGCGGGCTCCAAGGCGGACAAGGCGAAGGAGCTCGGCCTGACGATGCTCAGCGAGCAGGAGTGGCTCCAGCTCATCGGAGGCTGAGCCGCGAGCCGCGTGCATTGCGGCATGCTTCATGCTTGAATGAGCGGGCGTCCGATGCGTCTCCATTGAGGTGACTGAAATGTCGACGGGCGAATGGCCGTCCGGGGCGGCCTATCTTGACGGGCGCTACATCCCGATAGCCGAGGCGGCAATCCCTGTAACGGACTTGGGCTATCGCCGGTCCGACGTGACCTACGACGTCGTTGGCGTGTGGGGCGGGGCCTTCTTCCGCCTCGACGACCATATCCGGCGGTTCCGCAATTCCATGCGCGCCTTGCGCCTGGATCCCGGCCTTTCCGACGCCGAGATCCGGGAAGTCCTCGCCGAATGCGTGCGGCGGACAGGCTTGCGCGAGGCCTATGTCGCCATGGATTGCCTGCGTGGCACGCCGAAGCCGGGTCTCCCCCGGCACCCTGCCAATTGCCGCAACTACCTAGTGGCCTTTGCGGTGCCCTGGGTGTGGGTGCTGTCGCCCGAAATCCAGGCGCGCGGCGCGCATCTGATCACCGCGAGCACGCCGCGCATCCCCGAGGCATCGATCGATCCCAAGGTGAAGAACTTCCACTGGGGCGACCTCACGCGGGGTCTCTTCGAGGCGCTGGATCGCGGCGCCGACACCTGTGTCCTCCTCGATCTCGACGGCTTCGTGACGGAAGGGCCGGGTTTCAACGTCTTCGCCGTCGCGGACGGCACCGTGATCTCGCCCGATCGCGGTGCGCTCGAGGGGATCACGCGGCTCTCGGTCATCGAGCTCTGCAGCGAGCTTGGAATTCCCTGCGCCGTCCGACCGCTCAGGGGCCCCGAGCTTCGCGACGCCGACGAGATTTTCCTAGCCACCACCGCCGGCGGCATCATGCCCGCTTCCCGCATCGATGGACGCATCCTCGGCAACGATCGACCGGGACCGATCTCCGCGCGCCTGCGCGAGACCTTCTGGGCGAAGCGTGCCCAGGGGTGGCACGCCACTGCCATCGATTACGGCGCATCGTCTTTGGCTTCATGACGCTTTCAACAAGGGAGGAGGCAATGCTACGCATCGTCAAATACGTCGCATGTTTTGCCGTCGTGTCCGCGATGATCGGGTTCGCGGGGCAGGCTCGGGCACAATCCGAAGTGAAGAGCCCGACGCTGGATGCCGTCAAGAAGCGGGGTGAGCTCGTCTGCGGCATCGATACCGGGATCCCCGGCTACGCTTATCAGGACGCCTCCGGCAAGTGGCAGGGGCTCGATGTAGCGCTCTGCAGGGCAGTCGCGGCGGCGGTGCTGGGCGATCCCGCGAAGGTCAAGTACATCGGCACCACCTCCAAGGTGCGCTTCTCGGTTCTGCAATCCGGAGAGATCGATTTGCTGGTCCGCGATTCCGAGCTGACGCTCACCCGGGACAGCCAGCTCGGCCTCATGGAGGTGACGCCCAACTTCTACACTGGGCAGACCATCATGGTCCGCAAGAGCCTTAACGTCGCGCACGTCAAGGAGCTCAATGGCGCAACGATCTGCATGCTCACGGGCACGACGCTCGAGACCAACATCGCCGACTACAATCGCGCCAACAACATCAAGATCGGCACGCTGCTCTTCGAGCGCCCTGAAGAGGCCTTCGCCGCGGCCGAGGCAGGACGTTGCGACGGGTACACCGACGATGGCGGCAGCGTCGCGGCGGCGCGCTCCACCATGAAGAAGCCGGACGACTGGATCTTCCTGCCGGAGACGCTGTCGCGCCAGCCGCTCGGACCGCATACGCGGCAGGGCGACGACCGCTGGACCAACATCGTGAAGTGGTCGCATTTCGCGATGCTGGAAGCAGAGGTTCTGGGTATCACCCAGGCGAACGTCGATCAGATCAAGATGTCCTCGACCGATCCGCAGGTGAAGAAGTTCCTTGGGCTCGAGGGCGACCTCGGCAAGGCACTCGGTCTCACCAACGACTTCGCCTACAAGATCGTGAAGGCCGTCGGCAATTACGGCGAGGTCTACGAGGCGACCTTCGGCTCCAAGGGTCTTGGCCTGCCGCGCGGGCTCAATAATCTCTACCTCAACGGCGGCCTCATGTATCCGTACTCCTGGTACTGAGCCGGTCGACGCGAGGATAGAGGGACATGGTCAGGCGGCCGTCACCGCGGGCCTACGCGGGGCAGTGGTTATTGCTGCTCGGAGTGGTGGCGGTCGCCTGGCTTCTCATTTCCGACGCCGGGGACAATCTCGCGCGCCGGAACATGTCGTTCGGGTTCAGCTTCCTCGGGAACCGCGCCAACTTCGACATTCCCTTCAGATTGGTGCCGTGGGTCGAATCAGACACCTTCGGCCGGGCGCTACTCGTCTCCTTCCTCAACACCCTGCTCGTCTCGGCCATGAGCATCGTCGCGGCGACCCTGCTGGGCCTGCTCGTGGGCATCATGCGGCTTTCCGTCAATTGGCTCGTGCGGAACATCGCGCTCGCTTTCATCGAATTCGTTCGCAACACGCCGCAGCTCGTCCAGATCATCTTCTGGTACGTGGCCGTGCTGCAGACATTGCCGGGCCCACGGGCAAGCATCGTCCTGCCCTTCGGGGTCCTCCTCAACATACGTGGCTTTTATCTGCCGAATCTGGTTTTCACGGGAACGGGCTCGTATCTCGCCATGCTCGCGCTCGCGCTGCTCGTGGCAACGCCGTTCGTCACGCGGCTGCAGCTCGGAGAAAGGCGCATCGGCGCGAAGGCGCTCTTGCTGCCGCTCCTCTCGGTCCTCCTATTCGTTCTCGCGACCGATCATGTGGAATGGCCGACGCTCAAGGGCTTCAATATCGCCGGCGGGACGCAGGTACCTCCCGAGCTCGTGGCGCTTTGGGCGGGGCTCTCGATCTACGCGTCGGCGTTCATCGCGGAGATTGTGCGCGGCTCGATCGAGGCCGTGCCCCATGGACAGCACGAGGCCGCGCTTGGCCTCGGCCTCAAATCCTGGCAGCGGCTCTTCCTCGTGGTCCTTCCTCAGGCGCTGCGCATCATGGTGCCGCAGCTCACGAGCCAATATCTCAACATCATCAAGAGCAGTACGCTGGGCGCGGCGGTGGCCTACCCCGAGATCTTTCAGATCTTCGCAGGAACGGTCATGCAGCAGTCGAGCCGGGAGATCGAGACCATCGTGATCATGATGGCGCTCTTCCTCGGTATCAACCTGCTCACCTCCGCCTTCATGAATTGGTACAACCGCCACGTCGCGCTGGTGGAGCGATGACGGCCGCTCGCACGACATGGACTGGTTCGAGTGTCTCCATCAAGGCGGCTAAGCCGTGGAGGTAGGAACGCCGAGTTTGAGCGCGGGGCCGGGGCGCCGCGCGCCGGCACCGAGATCGGCCGGAGGGGCCGAGGATCGCGCTCCCGGTGCGCCCAAGAACTCCGTCGCCGTCGCGCTCAATTGGCTGCGGCGCAATCTCTTCAGCTCAGTCGGCAACGCCGCGCTTACGCTGGCGGTCGTCGCGTTTCTCGCGCTGACGCTCCCGCCGCTCTTCCGCTGGGCGGTGAGCCACGCGACGATCTCGGGGCTGTCGCGCACGGCCTGCGTCGGCGACGGTGCCTGCTGGACCTTCATCAAGGTCAGGCTGCCGCTCTTCTTCTATGGCCATTACCCGGATTCCGAGCTGTGGCGCCTCATTGCGACGGGGTTCCTCATGGTGGGATTCGCCACGCCCGTGCTGAGCGAGAGAACACGACGGCGCGGGCTCTGGCTTCTGCTTCTGCTCACCGTATATCCCGTCATCGCGGCGGTCCTGCTGGTGGGCGGCGTACCCGGCCTTCCGTACGTCGACACCAACCTCTGGGGCGGCCTCATGCTCGACGTGCTGATCGCCTTCGTCGTGGTCGCCGGCTCGCTGCCGATCGGAATCGTGCTTGCGTTAGGTCGCCGCTCGGAGCTTCCGATCGTGCGCTCGCTCTCGATCGGTTTCATCGAATTGTGGCGCGGAGTGCCGCTTCTGACGGTGCTCTTCATGTCGGCGGTCATGGCGCCGCTCTTTCTCCCGAACGGCGTCAACATCGACCGTCTCGTCCGCGCGCTCATGGGGCTCGTGCTCTTTAATGCGGCCTACATGGCCGAGACCGTCCGCGGAGGACTCCAGGGCGTGCCGCTCGGACAGGAGGAGGCGGCTTATTCCGTGGGACTCGGCTGGTGGCAGGTGCAGACCTTCGTGGTGCTCCCGCAGGCGCTCCGCCACGTCATGCCCGGCATCGTGAATAACGTGGTTGACCTCTTCAAGGACACCACCCTCGTCAGCATCATCGGTCTCTTCGACGTCCTGGGCGCGGTCAACCAGGCGCTCAAGGACCCGGCCTGGCTCGGCTTTGCCACGGAGGGCTACGTCTTCACGATGGTGGTGTTCTTCGCCTGCTGCTTCGCATTGTCGAGCTACGCGCGGCGCATGGAGCGCAGGCTCGGCCGGCACAAGACCGGGGGAAAGTAGGGCCTCAAGCCGCCTCCCGAGCTGCGCGCTGTGCGAGCGCGTACCAGATCGTGATCGACGCGACCACCGCGAGAAGCGGCAGCACCAGGAGATTGAGGGCGTTCCAGCCGAGCGTGCCGAAGACGCCGCCCGCGGAGAAGGAGCCGATTGCCGCCGAGCCCGCGATCAGGAACTCGTTCAGCCCCTGCACCTTCGCGCGCTCCTCGGGTAAGTAGGCGTGCGTGAGAAGAGTGGTGCCGGCGACGAACATGAAGTTCCAGCCGAATCCCAGCAGCGCAAGCGCGATCCAGAAGTGAACGAGGCTCGTGCCCGACACCGCGACGAGGCCGCAGATGACGAGCATTGCTGTCCCGGTGAGCGCGATGGCGGGGATGCCGAAGCGATGGATCAGGTGGCCGGTGAAGAAGGCCGGCAGGAACATGCCGATGAGATGGAAGCGGATGATGCCGAAAGCGTCGGCGGGCGTGTGGCCGCAATCGACGGCGGCGAGCGGCGTTGCCGTCATGATGAAGCTCATGACGGCAAACCCTATGACGCCATTGGCGACCGCCGCGACGAAGACGGGCTGGCGCGCGATCTCGCGGAAGGGCCGTCCGGCGCCAGTGCGCTCCGCGAGCGCCGGCCTCGGAATCGCCAGGAAGGCGAGGGTAAGAATGGTGACCCCTGAAAGCGCGGCGACCGCGAGGTAGGAGCCGGCATAGAGCACGGGGGCGAGAAGATCCTTGGCGTAGACGGCGATCTGCGGCCCGATCGCCGCCGCGATGACGCCGCCCGCGAGCACCCAGGAGACCGCGCGGCTCCGGAAAGCCGGGCTCGCACCGTCGGCGGCCGCAAAGCGGTAATATTGTGCGGTCGCCTGGAAGCAGCCCCAGAGCGCATTGCCGAGGCAGAACATCGCGAAATCGCGCCGGAAGATTGCCCATGCAGAGAGGAGCCCGCCGAGACCGCCGAGGAGCGCCCCCAGCAGGAACCCGGCGCGCCGCCCGAGCCGCGCCATCAGGAAGGAGGCGGGGACGGTGACCGCGGCGTTTGTCATGGGGATCAGCGAATAGGGGAGCGTCGCCAGAAGCGCCGTCGGCGCGAGGCCCGCGCCGACGAGCCCGCTCGACGCCGTCCCGACGGATGAGGCCGAGAGGTAAAAGGCTTGGCAGATCGCCAGCAGAAAAGCCGTGCGGCGCTGGTGTGCCTCGGTCATCGAACTCCCGCTGCAAGCGACGATCTCGGCGAAGCTAGAGGCCGGAAGCCGCGCCGTATAGCTCCGCGATCGCAACCCCACCATGCGCGTGCGCTTGTCTCACGCGGTCTCATGGACGAGGATGGCCCAGGATTCCTTTGGAGGCGGGATGAACGAAGCCGCGGTCGAATGCGTGGTGGTGGGTGCGGGCGTGGTCGGACTCGCGGTGGCGCGGTCCCTGGCGCGGGCGGGCCGCGAGGTGCTGGTGCTGGAGAAGGAGCGCTGGATCGGCTCCGACACCTCCTCGCGTAACAGCGAGGTCATACACGCGGGGCTCTATTATCCCAAGAACAGCCTCAAGGCCGCGCTCTGCGTCGAGGGCCGCCGCGCGCTCTACGGCTATTGCGCGGAGCATGGCGTGGCGCACAAGCGCATCGGCAAGCTCCTGGTGGCGTGCCGCGACGAGGAGATCAAATCCCTCGAGTCCGTCTGGGCGAGGGCCGGCGCCAACGGCGTCGACGATCTGCAATGGCTGAGCGGCGCCGAGGCAAAGACGCTCGAGCCCAATCTCGTCTGCGTCAAGGCGTTCCTATCGCCCTCGACGGGGATCGTCGACAGCCACGCGCTCATGCTGGCCTATCAGGGCGACGCGGAAGCGGCGGGGGCGGTGCTGGCTCTCCGCGCGCCGGTGCTGAGAGGCCGCATCGAAGGGCAAGGCTTCCTGCTGGAGGTCGGCGGCGAGGAGCCGATGCGGCTCAGGACGGAGCTCCTCGTCAACAGCGCGGGCCTCTACGCGCCGACGCTCGCGCGCGCGATCGCGGGGATTCCGCAGGCGGCCATCCCGCGCGCCTACTACTGCCGCGGGGTCTATTTCAGCCTCTCGGGCCGCGCGCCCTTCGCTCGGCTCATTTATCCGGCGCCCGAAGCGGCGGGGCTGGGCGTGCACCTCACCCTCGACATGGCGGGGCAGGCGCGCTTCGGTCCCGACACCGAATGGATCGACGGCATCGACTACACCGTCGACCCCCGGCGCGGCGACAGGTTCTATGCGGCGATCCGCACCTATTGGCCGGCGCTCCCCGACGGCGCCCTGCAGCCGGGCTACGCGGGCGTGCGGCCCAAGATCAGCGGCCCCAAGGAGCCAGCGGCGGATTTCGGGATCCAAGGGCCGGAGATGCACGGCGTTCCCGGCCTCGTCAATCTCTTTGGAATAGAATCGCCGGGATTGACCGCATCGCTCGCGATCGCGGAACGGGTCCTCCGCCTCCTCCATGGGAGCGAGGCGTTGCCGCTGGCCCGCGCCGCCGCGGGCGGCTAGACTAACCCGACACCCGAAACCGCCTGGAGCCGCCGATGTCGCAGGTCGTCCTTAAGCCCGTGCAAAGCGCCGAGCGCGTCAGCGAGCGCGACGTGCGCGTCAACCTCGCCGCGTGCTACCGGCTGATCGCCCATTTCGGCATGGACGATCTCGTCTTCACGCACATCTCCGCGCGGGTGCCGGGACGGCCGGATCAATTCTTCCTCAATCCCTACGGGCTGATGTTTCACGAGATCACCGCCTCGAGCCTGGTCAAGATAGACATGCAGGCTCGCTTGGTGGAGCCGACTGCCTATCAGGTGAACCGCGCGGGATTCGTGATCCACAGCGCCGTGCTGGCCGGGCGGCCGGACGTCAACTGCGTGCTCCACACGCACACGCGCTCCGGCGTCGCGATCTCCTCCATCGAGGAAGGGCTGCTCTCGCTCAATCAATTCTCCGCCGCCTATCACAACCGCGTCGCCTATCACGATTATGAGGGCGTGGCCGAGGACACGGACGAGCGCGATCGCCTCGTGCGCGATCTCGGCGCGAAGCACACGATGATCCTGCGCAATCACGGCCTTCTCACCGCCGGCCGGACGGTGCAGGAGGCGTTCGCGCTGATGTACTACCTGGAGCAGTCCTGCCGCATCCAGATGGACGCGATGGCCTCCGGCGGGACCGTGAAGATTCTTTCCGAGGACGTCGCCGAGCACACCGCGCAGCAGTTCGAAACCTACGGCCCTCGAGGGGATCGCGAGTGGCCGGCGCTGCTGCGCCTGCTCGACGCGAAGGACCCGAGCTTCCGGCAATAGGCGCGCTCCGCGATCGTCTCGATCGCGCGGGCGAGCGAAGGGGGTAGCATGCGGATCGGAGTGCCCAAGGAGATCAAGACTCACGAGTATCGCGTGGGGCTGGTGCCCGGCAGCGCGCGCGAGCTCATCCACAAGGGCCATAGCGTCGCGGTCGAGACCGGCGCCGGAGCAGGCATCGGCTTTCCGGACGAGGCCTACAAGGCCGTCGGTGCCGAGGTCGTGCCGAGCGCCGCCGCGGTCTTCGGGGAGGCCGAGCTCGTCGTGAAGGTGAAGGAGCCGCAGCCGCAGGAGATCGCGCTTCTGCGCAAGGACCAGGTGCTCTTCACCTACCTCCACCTCGCCGCCGACAAGGCGCAGGCCGAGGGCCTGATGCGCCGGGGCGTGACGGCGATCGCCTACGAGACCGTGACCGACCAGCGGGGCGGCCTGCCGCTCCTCGCGCCCATGAGCGAGGTCGCAGGCCGGATGTCGATCCAGGTGGGTGCCCATTGCCTCGAGAAGGAGCAGGGCGGCATGGGCATGCTCTTGGGCGGCGTGCCCGGCGTCGCCGCGGCCAAGGTGGTGATCCTCGGCGGCGGCGTCGCCGGGACCAACGCCGCACGCATGGCGATGGGGCTCGAGGCCTACGTCACGGTGATCGACAAGTCGCAGCACCGGCTCTACGAGCTCGACATGCAGTTCGGCTCGCAGCTCCACACGCTCTTCGCGACCATCGAGAACATCGAGCGCGAGGTGCTGGCGGCGGATCTCGTGGTGGGGGCGGTGCTGGTGCCCGGCGCGGCGGCGCCGAAGCTCGTCACCCGAGACATGGTCCGCCGGATGAAGCCGGGCTCCGTGCTCGTGGACATCTCGATCGACCAGGGCGGTTGCTTCGAGACCAGCCGGCCCACGACGCATGCGCAGCCGACCTATGTCGTCGACGGCGTCATCCACTACTGCGTCACCAACATGCCCGGCGCCGTCGCGCGCACCTCGACCTTCGCGCTCAACAACGCGACGCTGCCCTTCGTCGAGGCGCTCGCGGCAAAGGGCTGGCGCAAGGCGCTCAGCGAGGACCGCAATCTCCTCAGCGGCCTCAACGTCCACGCCGGCAAGATCGCCCACCCCGCCGTCGCCCGCGACCTCAGCCTCGAGTTCATGCACGCGGAGCAGGCGCTCCGGGAGTGATGGTAGGTCCCTCTCCCCCAGGGGGAGAGGCTAGGTGAGGGGGGCGGCCGGCGATCCGGATAGCGTCCTAGACGACGACAGGCGATGCCCCCTCATCCCGTCCCTCTCCCTGTCGGGGAGAGGGAGGATTCAATGCAGCCGTTGCGGCAGATCGGCGATCGCGCCGTCGACGAGGGCGTTCGACTGGGAGTCGCTCATGCTGGCGGCGATTACCTCGCGGGCGGCGCCGATCGCGATGTCGACGGCGGCGTTCCGCACCTCCGCGAGCGCCTTGCTCTCGGCGAGCGCGAGCTTCTCGGCGGCGAGGCGCTCACGGCGCTCGAGCGCGGCGGCGAGATCGCGCTGGGCGCGCTCGACGTTGCGCTGAGCCTCTTCCTTGGCATGGGCGACGATCGCGGCCGCTTCCTTCTGGGCGTCGCGCTGCAGCCGCTGCACCTCCGCGAGGGCCCGCTGCGCCTCGTCGCGGAGCCGTTCCGCCTCCGCGATCTCGGCCCCGATCTTGGCCGAGCGCGCGTCGAGCATGCCCGTGATCGCCTTCCAGGCCTTCTTGCCGACGAGCGCGATCGCGAGGACGAAGGCGATGGCGACCGCGAGCTCTGGGTCGTGGCGGAACAGTTCGAGCATCAGCCGCGCTCCTTCATGACGCGGTCGACCGCGGCGGCGGCGCGCGCATCGTCGACGTCGGCGCCGGTGAGCTTTCGCGCGGTGGCGCGCGCGACGTCGATGGCGACGCCTCGCAGATTGGCGAGCGCCGCGGCCTTCGCCTCGGCGATCCGGGCCTCGGCTGCGGAAGTCTCGGCGGCGAGCTTCTCGCCGGCCGCGCGCTGGCGCTCGGAGGCCTCCGCATTGAAGCGGTCGATCGCCTCCTTGACGGTCGCCTGCGCGTCGTTGCGCGCATCGGCGAGCGTCCGCTGGTAGGCGGCCATAACCGCGTCCGCCTCCGCCTTCATCTTCGCCGCGCTCTCGAGATCCGCGTCGATCCGCGTCTTGCGCTTGGCAATCAGCGCGCCGAGCCGCGGCAGCGCCACGCGCGCCATCAGCAGGTAGAGCACGACGAAGATCACCGCGAGCCAGAAGACCTGCGAGACGAAGGTCGAGGAGTCGAGCTGCGGCATTCCTCCCTCGGCTCCGAGCGCGCCAGAGGAGAGTGCGAGTAGCGGGGCCGCGAGCCCCAGGGCGTGCGGGTGGAGTTTCAGGGGAACGAGGTCACGCATCGCGCGCTCCGCGCCGAAGGCCAGAGAGCCCAGTCGGCGCCGGCTCAGAACGCGAAGAGGATCATGAAGGCGATCAGCAGGCCGAAGAGGCCCGTCGCTTCGGCGAGCGCGAAGCCCAGGAACGCCCAGGTCGTCACCTGCGCCGAGGGATTGCGCGCGAGCGAGTTGATGAGTGAGCCGAACACGTTGCCGATGCCGATACCGGCGCCCACCAGCGCGATGCAGGCGAGGCCCGCGCCGATCATTTTTGCCGCTGCGATGTCCATGGGGAAGATCCTCTGGTTGGAATGGGAATGGGAATGGCGGCGCCCGGCCGCTCAATGCAGGTGGATCGCGTCCTTGAGATAGAGGCAGGACAGGATGGTGAAGACGTAGGCTTGCAGTGCCGCCACCAGGAATTCCAGGAGCACGATCGCCGCATCCATCACGATCGGCGCGAAGAAGAAGATGCCGAGCGACCCCACGAAGCCCGCGAAGATCACGAGCATGGTGTGGCCCGCTACCATGTTCGCGAAGAGCCGGATCGCCAGCGTGAAGGGGCGGATGAAGTAAGAGAGGATCTCGATCGGCACCAGCAAAATCAGCAACGGCTTCGGCACGCCGTGCGGCACGAAGAAGCTCAGGAAGTGAAAGCCGTGCCGGGAGATGCCGATGAGCGTCACGCCCACGAACACCGTCGCCGCCATCGCGAAGGTCACGACGATGTGGCTGGTGAAGGTGAAGCTGTAGGGGATCATCCCAAGGAGATTGCCGAAGAGGACGAAGGTGAAGAGCGTGAAGAGGAAGGGGAAGTACCGCCGCCCCTCCTCGCCGACGTTCTCCTCGAGCATGTTGCCGATGAAGTCGTAGAGCATCTCCGCGAAGGATTGGAGCCGCCCCGGGACGTCGCTCCCTCCGCGCGATGCCAGCAGCATGATCGCCGTGACGAGGCCGGCGGCCACCGTCATGTAGAGCGCGGAGTTCGTGAAGGAGAGATCGAGTCCGCCGATGTGGATCTCGGCGATGCGCTCGATCGTGAATTGATGCAGAGGGCTCGATTCTGCCGCCACGTCAGTCCTCGTCCCAGTCGCTCTTCGCTTCCCCGCCTGGGGCGCCGGCTTCCCCGCCGCCCTTGTACCCTACGCCCATCCCGAGTCCTTTGACGACGCGGTAGACGTTCGTCATGCCAGCGCCGATCCCGAGGAAGAGAAACACCAGCAATCCCCAGGGCCGGGTGCCGAGCCAGCGGTCGAACGCCCAGCCGAGGCCTACGCCCACGGCGACCGCGACCACCAGCTCGAGCCCGATGCGGAAGCCGAGGCCCATCGCCGCCTTCGACGACGGGCCGGTCTCCGCTTCGGGCGGGCGCCGCTTGCCCGCCTGGGCCTGCCGCGCCTTCTCGATGCGCTCACCCAGCGCCGCGAGGGGATCGGGCCGCTCGGGCTCCGTCATCGCTTCCGCCTGTCGCCGGTGAAACTGCCGCCGCTGCAAAAGCCCCCTGTTCCGAGCGCCGGGAGCGCCGAAACGGCGCGCACCTTAGGGGTGGGTCCCTGACCTGTCAATACCGGAAAACCCTCGGGGCCATGCGCGGAAAAGCCGCGGATTCCCGCGGCTTTCAGACATTCTGCCTCACGCCGTCTGGCGCAGCCGCTCCGCCGCCTGGAGATCGACCGAGACGAGCTGGGAGATGCCGCGCTCGGCCATCGTGACCCCGTAGAGCCGGTCCATCCGCGCCATGGTGATGCGGTGGTGGGTGATGATGAGGAACCGGGTCTGCGCGCTCTCGCCGATCTCATCGACGAGGCGGCAGAAGCGGTCGACGTTGGCATCGTCGAGCGGTGCATCGACCTCGTCGAGGACGCAGATCGGCGCTGGGTTGGTGAGGAAGACCGCGAAGAGGAGCGCGAGCGCCGTCAGCGCCTGCTCGCCGCCCGAGAGCAGCGACAGGTTCTGGAGCCGCTTGCCCGGCGGGCTCGCCATGATCTCGAGGCCCGATTCGAGCGGATCGGTCGCCGCGGTCTCCTCGGGCTCGCGGAGCTCCAGATGGGCGCGCCCGCCGCCGAAGAGGCGGACGAAGAGCTCCTGGAAATGCTCGTTCACCTTGGCGAAAGCGGCCACGAGGCGCTCGCGGCCCTCGCGGTTCAGCGCATTGATGCCCTGGCGCAGCTTGGCGATCGCCTGGACGAGGTCCTCGCGCTCAGCCTTGAGGCTGGTGACCCGCTGCTCCAGCTCGTTCGCCTCCGCCTCCGCGACCAGGTTTACGGGCCCCATGTTCTCGCGCTCGCGCACCAGCCGCTCGAGCCGGGTCTCCGCCTGCTCGAGCGCGGGAAGCTCCGCATCCGGCTCTATCTCCGCGATCTCCGGGACCTGCTGCGGCGTCGTTCCCAGTCGCTCTGCGACGCGTGCCGCGACCTCGTCGCAGCCGTGCCGCGCCTGGTCGCGCAGGCCTTCCGAGCGCACGCGCTCCTCGCGCGCCGCAGCGAGCTCGCCCTCCGCCGCTTTCGCGGCCTTCTCGGCCTCGCCGAGCCGCGTCTCCGCGAGCGCGAGCTCGTCCCCGGCGCGGCTCCGTTTCTCGCTGGCGCGCGCGATCGCTTCCGCGAGTGCCTCGCGCTGGGCCGCGAGCTCCGCGGGCTTGCGCTCGAGCGCCGCGATCTCCTCGCCGAGCGCGGCGCGGCGCTCGTCGAGGGCGGCCTGCTGCCGCGCCGCCGCCTCGGCGCGCTCGCGCCAGGACCGCTCCTCGCTCGCGACCGCCGCTAGCCTCGCTCGTCGCGTCTCCGCCTCGCGCAAGAGACGGTCGAGCTGGCTCCGGCGCGCGGCCTCTATCGAGCGCTTCTCCCCGAGCTCGCCCCGGAGGCCGCCGATACGCTCGCGGGCGAGGGCGGGATCGGGGAGCGTCGCGAGCGCGTCGCGCGCGGCGGCTTCGCGCCTCTCGGCCTCGGCGAGATCCTCGGCGCATTGGCGCGCGCTGTCGGCAAGCGCGGAAAGCCTTGTGTCGGTCTCGGCCTGGCGCTGCGCCACCCGCACCTGCCGCTCGCGCGTTCCCGCGAGCAGGCGCAGCGTCTCCTGAAGCGAGCCGCGGGCAGCGCGCGCGGCAGCGGCGGCGGTCGCGGCCTCGGCGCGTGCGGCCTCGAGCGCTTGCGTCGCCGCCTCGAGCTCGCGGTCGGCGCCCACGAGCTGCTCCGCGAGCTCCGCGAGGCGGTTGCGCTGCCGGAGCCGCTGCGCCGCCGAGGTCGGCGTGCCCGCGGCGCGCGTAAGCCCGTCCCAGCGCCAGAGCGCGCCCTCGCGGCTCACGAGCCGCTGTCCGGGCCTGAGCCGCGCGCGCAGGCGCTCCGCGGTCTCGGCATCGGCCACGATGCCGATCTGGCCCAGGCGGCGCTGCAGCACCGGCGGCGCCGTCACGTAATTGGCGAGGGGGTCCGCCTCCGAGGGAAGGTCGGGAGGGTTGTCATAGGGCGGGAGCGTCGTCCAGTGGATAGGCGCCCCGGGATCGAGCGGCGCCGCCAGGTCGTCGCCGAGGGCGGCGCCGAGCGCGGCCTCGTAGCCGGTCTCGACGCGGAGGGTGTCGATGAGCGGCGTCGCCTCGCGGCTCGCCGTCGCCGCCAGAAGCTCGTTGAGCGCCTGCGCCTCGGTCGCGAGCTTCTGGCGCCGCGCCTGCGCGGCCTCGAGCGGCCCGCGCGTGGCCTGTTCCGCGGCCTCGGCCCGCCGCAGCGCCTCTTCGGCGCCGTCGACGGCGGCGCTCGCCCGCGCCATCTCCGCCTCGGCCGCGGCGACGAGCGCCACGGCGGCCTCGACGACGCCCGTCGGCAGGGCCTCGGCTTCGAGCGCCGCGCGCTGGCGCGCGATGTCGTCGCGGCGCTCCGCGAGCCGCGTCCGCCGAGCCGCCATCTCCTGCGCCTCGTGCGAGAGCGCCGCGCGCCGCGCTTCCTGGGCCGCGGCCTCCTCGGTGCGCCGATGCAGTTCCGTCTCGCGCTCGGCAGCCTCGGCGATCGCCCGGCGGAGCGCCCCATCGGCCGCGGCTTGCGCCTCGGCCTCGCCGCTTTGCGCGGCCTCGATGCCCGAGCGCTCGCCCGCCAGCGCCTCGAGCGCGGCGCGCGCGTCCTCCGCGAGCGCCGTCTCGCGGAGCCGGTCCTGCTCCACCTGCTGCAATCGCGCCTCGGCGGCGGCGCGAGCCTCGCCGACGCGCCGCTCCTCGTCCTCCAGGGTCTGCCGGGCGAGGGTGAGACGCTGCAGCTCGGCCGCCGCCGCCGCCTCGCTTTGGCGAAGGCCCGGGAGCATGCCCGCGGCCGCTTCGCGCGCGCGCTCGGCGCCGAGCGCCGCCATCGTCAGGTCGCCCACCTGGCCCTCGACGAGGCGAAGCTGCTCCGTCACCGCCTCGAGCTCGGCGGTCGCCTTGCGCCAGCGCAGATGCAGCACCATCGCCTCGGCACGGCGAATGTGATCGGAGAGGCGCCGGTAGCGGCCCGCCTGGCGCGCCTGCTTCTTCAGCGCCTCGAGCTGCTCCTCCTGGGTGCGGATGATGTCGTCGAGGCGGAGAAGGTTCGCCTCGGCAGCCTTGAGGCGCAGCTCGGCCTCGTGCCGCCGCGCATGCAGGCCGGAAATGCCTGCGGCCTCCTCCAGGAGCGCGCGGCGCTCGATCGGCTTTGCGCCGATGATCCAGCCGATGCGGCCCTGGCTCACCATCGCGGTCGAATGGGCGCCGGTCGCGAGATCGGCGAAGAGGAGCTGCACGTCGCGCGCACGCACCTCCTTGCCGTTGACGCGATAGGCCGAGCCCATGCCGCGCTCGATGCGGCGGACGACCTCGATCTCCGCGTGCTCGTTATAGAGCTGGGGTGCGCTGCGGTCGGCATTGTCGAGGTGGAGGCCCACCTCGGCGACGTTGCGCGCAGGACGCGTGCCCGTGCCGCCGAAGATCACGTCGTCCATCTCGCCGCCGCGCAGGCGCTTGGCGGAGGTCTCGCCCATCGCCCAGCGCAGCGCCTCGACGAGGTTCGACTTGCCGCAGCCATTGGGTCCGACGATCCCCGTGAGCCCAGGCTCGATCGCGAGATCGGTGGGATCGACGAAGGACTTGAAGCCGGTCAACCGAATCCGTGAGAACTGCACGATACCTTTATCCGTCCCCGACTATTTTCCTTGCCTTCCGAGCCGCGACGCCGCGGCTCAGGATTTCGGCTTTGATTCCGTCGCCGCCAGCTCCTTCGCAAACTCCTCATAGGGCCGCGCGCCGACGAGCTTGACTCCGTTGACGAAGAAGGTCGGCGTGGAATCGACGCCGTAGTCGCTCTGCCCCTGGAACGCCGTGTCGATGATCCGCTTGCGAAGCGCCTCGTCGGCCATGCACTTGTTGAAGGTCTCGTCGCTCATGCCGCCGACCTTGACGAGTTTCGCAAGCGAGGCCTGCGCCATCTGCGCGCGAAGCTTCGGATCGCGCTGCTCGTAATGGGCCCAGGTCGCCTGGTTGCGGAAGAGCACGTCGACGAAGCCGTAGAACTGCTCCTTGGGCGCGCAATGCGCGGCCATCGCCGCATTCACCGCGGCGCCGCTCAGCGGGAAGTCGCGAAACACCAGCCGCGCCTTCCCGGTGTCGATCCAGGCCTCCTTGATCTTCGGCAGCGTCGTCTCCTCGAACTCCGCGCAGTGCGGGCAGTCCAGCGATCCGTACTCGAAGATCGTGATCGGAGCGTCCTCCTTGCCGAGGCTGATGTCGTCGGGCGAGGGCACGGGAGCCTTTTCCTGGGCGCGCGCTGGCGCCACCGCCCCGATACCTAGGGCGAGCAAGAATGCAAGAAAACTCATCCAGATCTTCGACATCCATCTCTCCGAGCCACTAGATGTTGATGCTAGGTCCGCCCTATCGGCAATGCAAGCTGCGGGGGGCGGGATTTAGCGGCGGCGTCCGCGGGAGATTGCCTCTCCGAGCCGCCGGAGCGCCGATTTGAGGCCGGAGTCAGGGACTTGCACGAGACTCCGGTCGAGGAGGCCGGCCTCCTCAGGGGTGAGGGGGCGGGGCGAGGGCGGGCGGGGGCGCGTCTCGCCCGGGAGAGGTCCCTGGACGAGTGCGAGTCGCCGAACCGCAGGGTAGCCGAGAAATCCATTTATGCGCTCGACGATCTGCGGCTCGCGATGCTGCACGGCGAGCGCCGCGGAGGAGGTCACGCGAAGCCGGAGCGTTCCGTTGCGGCGCTCACCCGGCGGAAAGGCGAGCTTCGTGGGGAGCGTCTCCGCCGCGAGCTCGGCGCCGACGACCGAGGCCCATTCCGAGAGGAGATGCGCCTCACCGAGCCCGCGCTTGCCGAGGGCGCGGCCGGCGATCCGCGGTAGCTCCTGGCCCACCGCGCGCATCTGGTTGCGCCTCTCGCTGCTTTCCGCCGATGCCATCTGGCTCCGCTCCGATCCCCATGCCATGGTAAAGCCCAGCGCCGCCGCCGTCGAAGGAATCCCGCCGCGCCCGCTGCCGATGAGCCCTGAAGCCGCGACCGCACCCGATCCGCAGAAGCTCGCACCGGAGCTTCTCGGCTGGTACGACCGGCACCGGCGCTCGCTGCCCTGGCGCGCGCGGCCGGGCGAGCGAGCGGATCCCTATCGCGTCTGGCTCAGCGAGATCATGCTGCAGCAGACCACCGTCGCCACCGTATCGGCTTTTTTTGACCGCTTTGTGGCGCGCTTCCCGACGGTCGAGGTGCTGGCGAAAGCTAGCCTCGACGAGGTCCTTCACGCCTGGCAGGGGCTCGGATACTACGCGCGCGCGCGGAACCTCCATCGCTGTGCCCGCGCCGTGGTCGCCGAGCATGGCGGCCGCTTTCCCGACACCGAGGAGGGACTGCGCGCGCTCCCGGGGATCGGCGCCTATACCGCCGCCGCCATCGCCGCCATCGCCTTCGACCGCAAGGCCGCCGCCGTCGACGGCAATGTGGAGCGGGTAGCGGCGCGGCTCTTTGCGTTGGAGGCGCCGCTTCCCGCGGCCAAGGCCGAGCTGCGCGCGCTCGTGGAGAGGCTGGTGCCGGAGCGGCGCTGCGGCGACTTCGCGCAGGCGCTGATGGACCTCGGTGCCTCCATCTGCACGCCGCGCTCGCCGCAATGCATCCTCTGCCCGTGGCAGAGCTTCTGCCGCGGCCGCGCCGCAGGGATTGCAGAGACGCTGCCGCGCCGCCGCGGCCGGCCCGATAAGCCGACGCGCCGCGGCTTTGCCTATTGGGCGATGCGACCCGACGGATCGGTGCTGCTGCGCAAGCGGCCGGAGAACGGTCTCCTCGGCGGCATGATGGAGGTGCCCTCGACGGAATGGCGGGAGGCCGCGATCCCCGAGGCCGAGGCGCGCCGGCAGGCGCCGGTCAAGGCGGCCTGGGTGCGGTTGCCTGGGACGGTGCGCCACACCTTCACGCATTTCCATCTGGAGCTCGCGGTGCTCGCGGGCGAGACTGCCGCCGGCGTCAAGGCCGAGGGCATCTGGGTCCCGCTCGACCGCCTCTCAGAGCAGGCGCTGCCCACCGCGATCAAGAAGATCGTGAACCACGCGCTCGGCGTCGCACGGCGAAGCCGGCGCACGCGCTGAGCCCGGCCTGATTGACGAGGTAGTCCACGAAGCGCATCGTTGCGTGCGGGGACTCTCGACTTGGCTTGGAAATGCCAGATCGGCTCGGCTGGATAAAATGGCTGCCGGGGCTGATTACCCTGCGCCGCTATCAGGCATCCTGGCTCTCGCGTGACATCGTCGCGGGCATCGTGCTCGCGACAATGCTGGTGCCCGTGGGGATCGCCTATGCGGAGGCATCGGGCGTCCCCGGCATCTACGGGCTCTACGCGACCATCGTGCCATTGCTGGCCTATGCGCTCTTCGGTCCGAGCCGCATCCTAGTCCTGGGGCCGGACTCCTCGCTCGCCGCCATGATCCTCGCTGTGGTCTTGCCGCTCTCCGGCGGAGACCCCGCTCGCGCGGTCGCGCTGGCGGGCATGATGGCGGTCGTCTCGGGCGTCGCGTGCATTTTCGCGGGGGCAGCGCGGCTGGGTTTCGTCACCGAGCTGCTCTCGAAGCCGATCCGCTACGGCTATATGAACGGCATCGCGCTGACGGTGCTCGTCAGCCAGCTGCCGAAGCTCTTGGGCTTCTCGATCGAGAGCCATGGGCCGCTCAGGGACATTTGGGCCATCGCATCTGCGATCCTCGTCGGGAAGGCGAATTGGACGGCGCTTGCGGTCGGCGCCGGCGCCTTGGCGGTCATACTGCTGCTCAAGAACAGCAAGCGAGTGCCCGGCGTCTTGATCGCGGTGATCGGCGCCACCGCATGCGTCGGCGCGCTCGACTTGGCGGCAAGCAACGGCGTAGCGGTGCTGGGGCCGCTGCCCCAGGGCCTGCCTAGCTTCGCAATTCCGTGGATCGGCTACGACGACGTCATTCCAGTGCTGACCGGGGGCATCGCCGTAGCCCTCGTTTCCTTCGCGGATACGAGCGTGCTCTCGCGCGCCTATGCCGCACGCACCGGCGTCGCCGTCGATCCCAATCAGGAAATGGTGGGGCTCGGCGCCGCGAACCTCGCCGCTGGCTTCTTTCAGGGATTCCCCATCAGCAGCAGCGCCTCGCGGACGCCCGTTGCGGAAGCCGCGGGCGCACGAACGCAGCTCACGGGGGTCATCGGCGCGCTTGTCGTCGGCCTGCTACTGGTGGCCGCGCCGAACCTGCTGCGGCATTTGCCGGCCGCCGCCTTGGCCGCGGTCGTCATCGCCTCGGCAATCGGCTTGATCGAGATCGCGGACCTCGCGCGCATCTATCGCATTCAGCGCTGGGAGTTCTGGCTCTCCATCGCTTGCTTCGTGGGCGTCGCCGTGCTCGGCGCCATTCCCGGCATCGGCCTTGCGATCGCGATTGCGATCATCGAGTTCCTCTGGGACGGCTGGCGTCCCCACTCGGCGGTCCTGGGCCGCGCCGAAGGCGTCAAGGGCTACCACGACGTCACACGGTATCCCGGCGCCCGCCAGGTGCCCGGGCTGCTCCTCTTCCGCTGGGACGCACCACTGTTCTTCGCGAATGCCGAGCTCTTCAAGGAGCGAATCCTTGAGGCGGTGGGCAAGGCACCGACGCCGGTGCGCTGGGCGGTCGTCGCGGCGGAGCCCGTCACCAGCGTCGACGTCACGGCGGCCGACATGCTCGAGGAGCTCGACGATGCCCTGCGCGATCGATCGATCGAGCTCTGCTTTGCCGAGCTCAAGGATCCCGTCAAAGACAAGCTCAAGCGCTTCGGTCTCCTCGCGCGGTTCGGCGACGTCCACTTCTTCCCGACCGTCGGCGCGGCGGTCGGCGGCTATCTCGCGAGCCATTCCGTGGATTGGCTGGATTGGGAGGATCGAGGCCCGCCCGCCCGGCCTTAGCCAGCGCCTGAGCCCAGCTCCGCGCGCACCTGCTGGCGGAAATAGTCGATCGGAACGGCGGCGCCCTTGCGCTCGACGTACCAGAAGGCCCAGCCGTTGCAGGCGGGGGCGCCTTGTACCTGCGCCGCCACGCGATGGATCGAGCCGCGGGCTTCCGCGGAGATCACGGTGCCGTCGGCGCGGACGCGCGCGGTCCAGCGTCGGCTCGCGTCGAAGAGCACCTCGCCCGGCCGCAGCAGACCGCGCTCGACCAGCGTGCCGAAGGGGACGCGCGGCTCCTCGCGCTTCTGCGGGCTCGCGACCGCATCGCCGTCCGCTGGCTTCACCTCGCGGATGCGGCCGCGTGCGCGCCTCGCGTAAGCGGGATCGCGCTCGATACCGATGAAGCGGCGCCCCAGGTGCTTCGCGACCGCGCCGGTGGTCCCGGTGCCGAAGAAGGGATCGAGCACGAGATCGCCGGGCTTGGTCGAGGCCATCACCACGCGGTGCAGGAGCGCTTCGGGCTTTTGCGTCGGATGCGCCTTCCGGCCCTCATCGTTCCGGAGCCGCTCGGCGCCGCCGCAGACGGGGATGAGCCAGTCGCTCCGCATCTGCAGCTCGTCGTTGAGCGCCTTCATGCTCTCGTAGTTGAAGGTGTAGCGGGCATCGCGCGAGCGCGCGCACCACAGCAGCGTCTCGTGCGCGTTGGTGAAGCGCCGACCCCGGAAGTTCGGCATGGGATTGGTCTTGCGCCAGACGATGTCGTTGAGGATCCAGTAGCCGAGATCCTGCAGGATCGCGCCGACGCGATAGATGTTGTGATAGCTGCCGATCACCCAGAGCGCGCCGTCGGGCTTGAGAAGCCTGCGCGCCGCGCCGAGCCAGGCGCGGGTGAAGCGGTCGTACTCCGCGAAGTCCGCGAATTTGTCCCAGCCGTCCTCGACACCGTCGACGCGGGTGTGGTTGGGCCGCAGCAGCTCGCCGCCGAGCTGGAGGTTGTAGGGCGGGTCCGCGAAAACGAGATCGACCGAAGACTCCGGCAGACGCTGCATCTCCGCGACACAGTCGCCGGTGAGCACGGCATTGACGGGCAGCTCCGCGATCTCCCCCATGTGCTTCTCCCCAGACGCAGGCGGGCACTCTGAGGGTCGCGACTCGGCCAGTCAATAGCCAATACGAGTCAAATGGTTAGGGAGATTCTCTGTACTCGAATCCGAAGAGGTCTCGGGAGGGCTGGAAGGACAATCTGTGGTGGGGCGTGAGTCCGAGACGCACAATGGCTGCCCTGTGCTCCTCGGTTCCGTAGCCGACGTTCGTCTCCCAGCCATAGCCCTCGTAGCGGAGCGCCAGGCGGCGCATGAGGGCGTCACGGGTGACTTTTGCGACGACGGAGGCCGCCGCGATCGAGAGCGAGAGACCGTCGCCGCCGATCACGGGCTCCGCGCGGCACGGCAGTCGCGGGGCGCGATTGCCGTCGACGAGTGCCGCCTGCGGCACGACCGGCAGCGCCGCGACGGCGCGGCGCATGGCAAGGAGCGTCGCGTTGAGGATGTTGATGCGATCGATCTCGGCGACCGAGGCCGCGCCGAGCGCGATCGTGGCGCAGATGCGAAGCGCGGCCGCGAATTCCTCGCGCGAGCGCCGGTCGAGCTTCTTGGAGTCGTCGAGGCCCTCGCGGAGCGCTCGCGGGAGCCGCCTGCGGTCGAGGATGACGGCCGCCGCGAGCACTGGGCCCGCGAGCGGCCCGCGGCCGACCTCGTCGATGCCGCAGACCGTTCCCCCAAGCGCCGATTCGCGCGAGAAATCCAGCATTGGCGAAGTCTAATGCGATTCGCGCGCATTGTGCTTCGCGATTTGCGCCGACGCCATCGTTCCGTCATCATTCTCGGCCACAAGGAAAGACCATGCTGTCGCGAGGTCGTCGGGTGAAGCCGCATATCCCGTTCCTGGATACCGAGGGCAAGGTGTTCGCGCCGCCGAAGCGGCGGCTCTTCCGCGAGTTCCGCGCGGTGCTGACGCCGCGGCCGCGGCTCCACCGCCATCCGAGACTGCGCGAGGCTCCCAGGGGCGACGGGCATCCCGTGCTGGTGCTGCCGGGGTTTCTCACGAACGACGCGCGGACGCGGCACCTGCGGCGCTTGCTCAAGCGGCTCGGCTATTCCGTCTACGGTTGGGGCAAGGGCGTCAATTGGGGACCGACCGATCACGCCATGGCCGCGATCGAGGAGCGCCTCAAGGGGATCCGTTCGCGTCATGGCAGGCGCGTAACATTGATCGGCCACAGCCTCGGCGGCGTCCTCGCGCGCGACCTCGCGAAGAAATTTCCCGAGGACGTGCGCCAGCTCGTGATGCTCGGCAGTCCCGCGAAGCTCCCGACTGCGACCAGCCTCGCTTTCTTCTTCCGGCTGCTCGCGCGCTTCCACCGCACCGCGCGCGGCCTCGACGTCGCCGAGCTCAATCGGCCGCCGCCGGAATCGATCCCGGTCACCGCGATCTACACGCGCGAGGACGGCGTCGTCGCCTGGCAGAGCTGCCTCGAGCAGCCGGGCCCGCTCCGCGAGAACGTCGAGGTCCGCGGCGACCACAGCACGCTCCCGAGCAACGCCGAAGTGCTCGCCGTCGTCGCCGACCGTCTGGCACTGCCGGAAGGCGAGTGGCGCCCCTACGGGATGCCGCACGCGGCCTAGAGCAAGCTGAGCTGATCGCCCGTCTGCGGGGGCTTGCGGAATTTCGTGGTGTCGAGGCGCCAGGCGCCGCGGCGCTCGTTGAGCTTCAGGCGGTGGCAGGCGCGCTCGAAGCGGAGCCGCAGCATCTGCGCGTAAGGGCCGCTGCCGCTCATGCGCGTCCCGAATTCCGAGTTGTATTCCTTGCCGCCGTGGGTGTCGCGGAGCAGCGACAGCACGTGCTTGGTCTTGTTCGGGAAATGCGTGTTGAGCCACTCCTCGACGAGGCCCTTGATCTCCAGCGGCACGCGCAGCAGCACGTAGCCCGCGGCCTTGGCGCCGCGCTCGGCGCCCGCCTCGAGCAGACGCTCCAGCTCCATGTCGTTAATGGCGGGAATCATCGGCGAGGTCAGTATGCTCACGGGGATGCCCGCGGCGCTGAGCGCGGCGATGGTCTCGAGACGGCGCTCCGGCGTCGCCGCGCGCGGCTCCATCTTGCGCGCAAGCGTTCGATCGAGCGTGGTGACGGAGACCGAGACCACCGCGAGGCGCTCGCGCGCCATCTCCGCGAGGATGTCGATGTCGCGCTGGACCAGGGCCGATTTCGTGACGACACCGACGGGATGCCGGAACTCCCGCAGCACCTCGAGAACGCTCCGGGTGATGCCGAGCTTCCGCTCCGCAGGCTGATAGGGATCGGTGTTGGCGCCGAGCGCGATCGTCTCGCAGCGATAGGAGGGCTTGGAGAGCTCGGCGCGCAGGAGCGCCGCCGCGTCCTCCTTGACGAAGATGCGGCTCTCGAAATCAAGTCCGGGGGAAAGACCGAGAAAGGCGTGCGTCGGACGCGCGAAGCAGTAGATGCAGCCATGCTCGCAGCCGCGATAAGGGTTGATCGAGCGGTCGAAGGGTATGTCCGGGGAATCGTTCCGCGCGATCACCGTGCGCGCGGTGTCCTTGGTGTAGGTGGTGTCGAGCGGTAGCGGCTCCTCGTCGGCGCTGCCCCACCCGTCATCGACGGCCACGCGCACTTCGCCCTCGAAGCGCCCGGTCGCATTACCGACGGCGCCGCGCCCCTTCCGTGGCTGCGAGGGGATCGTGTCCATGCGACAAGCTTAGCCGCATCCTAGGAACAAATCAAGAACGAAATCCAGAACTAGGACGCGTACTCATAAATCTTCGGCGATGTCCGCTTCGCCCCGATACCGACGGCCATTTTGCGACCGCGCAAATGTCGCGATGGGCGATAAGCGGTCATCTCTCAACAAGGACCGCGCCGCGCTCATCCCTTCAATTGCCTTCCGGCGTCTAGGTCAGGTTCAGCCTGAAAATGACCTCGTTCTTGTGTTCGAAGCGTAAGGGCTCGCTGGTGGTCTCGAACTCTGCGCTGCCCGTGTGCTGAATGCCGACCTTGAAGCCAGCCGACCAATACTGATCAAACTGATGAGCCATGCCTCACCCAACGCGCACGGCCGGCGCTGGCGCGCTCCCAGGAAGGTGATCGTGCCGCCGGTTGGGTGGCCGCTCGGCCAGAAGATCGCCGCGCCGGCACCGGGGTAGCCGTTGAGCGCTGTCGACCGCGAGACTGCTCCAGAGCGGTGAAGCCGGTCGCTGAGGCACGGGCTCGACCTCCTGGAACTGGACTTATCGCATTTTCAGAACCGGAGCTACTGAAGGATCCAGTTTAGGGACAACATGGCGTCCGGCCTAATGGATGAACCCTTGGATAGCTTCGTCCCTACCGAGGGGACTGGCGTCCACCGGTTTCACGAACGCGGCCACTACGGCCGCGAGACCACATTGAGGACTATGTTCGCGGTCCGACCAAGGCCCAGCTGATCGAGGCGTTGGAGACGCTGCAGAAGGCGGCTGGGAACGAGTTCGAACCGAACGAGGCCTGCCTCGGGGCCGTAAGGTCCGTCGCAAGAGCAAACCTTGAACCACAGAGCGGAACAATTCGTTATGGCCGTCACTCAACTCGACAAAGGCAATTCTTTCCGCGCGCTCCATCAAGGGACGCGCGCGTTCGTCATCGCCAATGCCTGGGATGCGGGAGCGGCGCGCGTTCTGGCGGGCCTCGGCTTTGCAGCGATCGCCACCTCCAGCTACGCGACTGCCGGCGCATACGGCACGCGCGACGGCAGGATCACCCGCGACCAGGTGCTCGCTCACGCGCGCGCCATCGTTGACGCGACCGATCTTCCGGTCTCGGTGGATCTCGAACACGGCTTCGGTGCCACCGTTGATGACGTGGCCGAGACCTATCGCCACGCCGCAGCCGTAGGCCTCGTCGGAGCGACGATCGAGGACCTCACGCCGGCAAGCCGGAAGGACAAGCCGCTGTTCGACATCGGCGAGGCGACCGAGCGCGTCGCCGCCGCCGTGGCAGCAACGCGCAAGCTCGGATTTCCGTTCATGCTCACCGCGCGCGCCGAAGGCCTCCGGCACGGCAACGCCGATCTTGACGACGCGATCAAGCGCCTGCAGGCCTACGAGAAGGCGGGCGCGGACGTGCTGATGGCGCCGGGCTTGCCCGACCTCGCGTCGGTGAAGGCGGTGTGCGCCGCGATCGCGAAGCCGTTCAATTTCATGGCCGGCATTCCGGGCAAGTCGTTCACCGTCGCCGAGCTGGAAGCGGCTGGCGTGCGTCGCATCAGCCTCGCCGGCTCGCTCTATCGCGCCGCGATGGGCGGGCTCGTCGCCGCCGCGCGCGAGTTGAAGGACAAGGGAACCTTCGGCTACGTCGACACGGCAGCACTGCCGTCGGCGGAGCTCGCCGGATTCATGCGGGGGTAATGCAAACACAGACGCAACGGGAAGCGCGCGCCGAGAAATTTATGCCCTCCATGACCACAGCACTCGAACAGCGCGCCGCCTCGCGCGTCGCGCCAATTGGTCTGCTCTTCCTCGTGACGGCGTCGGTCGGGTGGGGCTTGAACTGGCCGGTGATGAAGTTTGTCTTCTCGGAATGGCCGCCGCTGTCAGCGCGGGGCTGGGCCGGCGTGATCGGTGCGGCGGCGCTTGCGCTTTATGCTGTCGCAACCGGCGTCAGCCTGAAAGTGCCCGCGGATCAGTGGCCCCGGCTCATCATCTCGGCGATCCTCAACGTCGCGCTGTGG